>Ga0181612_118250_pt1 | contig 19386 bp, 9 predicted proteins | sample HoacroProtozoa21_FD_119630 | JGI IMG/M metagenome (GOLD analysis project Ga0181612, IMG submission 119630) | Hoatzin crop microbial communities from Cojedes, Venezuel. Combined Assembly of Gp0051906, Gp0051904, Gp0051908 | reverse complement strand
GGAAAAAGAAGTGTTTAAATTCAAAATAAACCATAACTTTCAGTCTGAAGTTGTCAGTCCATTAAGAGAATGGCGCTTTCACTGTGTGTTGATACTGAGCATGCACATATGTTGTCTCCTCTTAAATGAGTGACCTTACGTGGCTTGGAGGGGGAGAGAAAATGGCATCAGTGTCACAAATAATCCCCTGTATATACTCTGGAGTCTAACACCATTCAAGATTGTAGATCAGTGCAGGACGACTTGATGGCTGGAAGAGTGATCCGCTGCTCGCTTTGCACGCCGTGACCTTGCAGGTGTTTGGCTCTGCTCTGAGAAGTTCAAGCCTGTTTTGTACCGGCCTGAAATGTGTGTTAGATGTTTTGAGGATAAAGGATTATTTTTATAGCAATTCAGTGAGTATGTTGATGTGTTCCATAAGTCTAGCCGGTGAGACGCAGTTGTTTTCTTGCTGTTCCCTAATCAGAAGTTAGTGATTTAGGTTACTGTAGGTGCTCACCTGGTCTCGGGTAATACTGATGAAGGTAACTCTCAGAATAAGCAAAAGTGAAACACAATTTTCTGATGCTTCTGTGTTTCACTTACACACAAGGAAATAGGTAGCTCATACCTGTGGTAACTTTCTGTTTGTATGTTGTCTGCTGGGTTTGTTTGTTATAAAACTAAGTTATATTTTAGTTCAACAGGACCTCAAAACAACAACAGAAACCCAACAAACAAACAAAAACCTTAAAGGTCCAAACCAAAATGACTTCATATTTCACATTCTGGTTAACTTCAGTGGTGGTGTTCACCAGAGACACAGGTAGTGTCTTGTTGCATGACTCTTGCAGAGTACTGTGCAACCCTGAGCTGTTCCTGCCGTGCCGGGAGGGTAAAGTGCCATACCAAGGTGGCAGCTTATGGCTCACCGAGTTTTTTGCCACTAGGTCATGTGTTCCAGTTTATCTTCATGAAGGTCTAGAACCACACTCTTACAGGACTTGGTATGGAACGTGTGGGTTATCTGACTGTAACAGGTACACAAGAAATCTTATGGCTAAAGAGGAAAAAAGTCGAGTTCTGAGATTTGCAACAAAGCAAATGTTCTGCAGATCTTGATGTAAGACTTGGTGAAAACGATCTGAGTTGTTAACATTGCTCATGCTTACACGCAGTCAGCCTTAATCCTCGTTTCTTTTATGTCAGCTGGTGGCAAAATTAACTTGATTCTGCTCCGCACATATTTATTTTTGCAGCTCCATATGCTGCTTGTACAGATCTTTATTATTCCTTCTTAAGTTCACGGGTGCTTTTAATGACCGCACAAAAGATAAACATCCTCTGGGCCTTCGTTAGACGTACAGTGCAAATGTCTCGTTGCCGATTTGAAGCCCGTTCGTCAGGTCAGCGTGCATTGCCTGCGGCAGTCAGGGCGCTGCACGCCCACGACTCCTGGCATGTCTGAAGCGGAGGGGAATGGTCTTGTTGCTGAATTGAAGTGTCTTCTCCTTACAAGCTCTGGTGTGCACGGTGTCTTCTCTTTACCCTTTCGCCTCTTGCTCAGCAGAGCTGGACAAGCTTGTCCAGATGTTCCAGCTGCCTTGTTCAGCGGGCAGGAAATGGCAATGGGGTGGAAATTAGGCAATCCTGCCGAGCGTGACCAAAAGGGTCTCTGATCTCCTCCACAGCAGCCGCTTCTGGATAAAACTGAGAGTCAGCTCATTCAGATACTTCTGCAACCGCAATCTATGTAACGTACGAGACGGCTACACTTTAATTTTTGTGCATCTGAATGGGTTGCTTCAGTGGATGTGTGAGAGCTGCTATGTTACAGTAAAGGCAATATTTGTGGATATAAAACACTGAAGTTAGACATCAACGGTTTCACTTCCTTTTGGCATTTCTTGATCATGCAATCAAACAGGATGATACTATGCTCTGAAAAGTTGCTGCAAAAAGTTTTTCAATTTCTCAGACCTTCTAGACTATTATTAGAGTGTTTTCCCTGCTAGTGGATCTGGGGCCTTCCTTGTCTGCCTTAAATCCTTATTTCTCTATTTCCTTCTTCCTTCCTTAGATTCTTCTAGACTGGAACATTTTCATTTCAATGCGTCCTGAATTGTGGGGTTAGTGTAAGGGAATAAAGGTGACTGGATATATGGTTGTAGCATCTTCTGAAACATTCGAGTTGGGAAGTAGAAAATATGGGTATGTGAACACTATGAAAATAATAATGAAGAGAACAGTTTGCAAGTAGATGGAGCATATTATTTGTGGCCCTGCTGTCATTTAATATTCTGTAGTGTTCTCTAAATGAAATATAAGCAAATACAATAATATGCTGTCTTATGTGCTTGAGTTTACTTGAATGGTGATAATACCACCTCTGAGCAAATTTGGTACATCCTCGTTACAGGCGGTGACGTGGTTTGGCTGCAGCTGAAAAACTGGGCAGGGATGAGGTGCTGCTTTCTAAGGCTGTGGGTTAGCGACGTGGCAGTGGGAGATCTGCCCTTTCCCTTCGGGAGGGAAGTGCAAAGCTTTGGCCCGGTGCCTGGACTAGCCTCAGACGGCGAGAAGAGGGTTTGTACTCCGAGTTTGAGAGTATATGGGGGTGGCAGATGGGATCTGTCAACTTTCCTCCTCTTCTGTCCACAGGAGAGTTATTTTCTATTAATTATAATTATGGATATGATTTTTTTGAAGTGTTTTATTTAGGTGTCAGTGTCGTGGCTGCGTGGCGCGAGGGAGGTTCAGCTGTCTGCTGGCGGCTGCCCAGAGAGCCGTGCTGGTGCAGGGCTGGCCCGGGGCTGGTGGCCGCACGGGCTGGGCTGCGGCGAGGTGCTGCCAGCACTGCTCCTCTGCCCCGTCTGACCGCGGGGCCATCCCCAGCAGCTGAATGCAAAGTTCAGGTGATTCACATGAAGAAAATCTTACCAGATGACTTACCATAAAAGTTTTGAAGAGTGCTTGACTGGTTCTTCAATGAGTATTTAGTATTAGCTATAAACTGTGTGAAGTATCTGTGTTTTAGCATTTTTGCACATCCTTTTTGCAGAAAATATTTCACAACATTCAACAACTTGCGCGTTTTTGAAAAACGCAAAGGGATTTGGCAGATGGGAGAGGGAAGCAACTGAATCTGACTCTTCTCGTCGTGCAAAATACACGGTTGGGAGGAAGAAACAGAAAAATGCCGTTTTTATCTATTCTAGTATATTAGACAGAGATTTAAGGTGGCTGCTATACGTTTTTCTGCCAACATCATCTCTTCCTGACCTTTGTGGTCAATATTAGCATTGAGCTTTTTTTAAAGCAGGTACAGAGGCTTTGCTGTGTGACTGTTTGCACTGCTTGCCCACAGTGTGAGCGTGGTCTGGTAGTGGTGATGCAGCCAGGAAGAAAGGCATGCACCAAAGGGTGGCCTTTTCTTTTGCTTTTAATGGAGATGCGAAGGGAGGTTAATACTGTTTTGCAGGTCCTTCTGGGATTTCTTTTGGAACACGTATACGTTCTGATCGCCTGTGTTCACGAAAGATGGATAAATTTGAAGCGGTAGAGTTGTGGGAGGGGGTTACAAGCATGTATGGAAGTGTAGAAAGCCTTTCTGGTAAGATGAGATGGAGAAATATTTAACAGCAATAAAGTTCCAGTGAACTTTACTAAATCCATCAGAGATGTAAATACTGCGAAGACATGCGGGGCTGTTGAAGCCAAAGCCGGTGTCAGCAGATGAACGCATGGATGCAAGCTGTCAATCAACAAAACTTTTTCAGAATTTGATCAAACAGCTTAGTCCAGAACCAGTCCAGCTATCCAAACAGGAGACATCTTAAGGCAAGCAGAAAGACCTAACTAATTTTAACATGTAGAGCTTTATGCAAGGCTACAAAAGACTATGTGACTGTAGTATTTTCATATATGAAAGAGGAGTGTACAAGTGGCAGACCGATTTCAAGGAAGCGGGAGAACAGAAAAGGACCTTCTGTCTTGGAATATGGTTTGGTGAAAATACTTGAGGCTGTTTGCTGCAACAGCAACGTTTATAAACCTGATCCTTATTTTTTAATGAATTGACATGATAAAAATACTTTATTTTCAAACCTGCTTTCACTTGAACTTACGCATGTGCAGAATTGTACAGTATTGGTGGTGAAACGCTGATACGGCTGCGATCGTGGTGGAGTTTCACTCCTATTACCTGTTGCTGATACTCGCTTTTATTGATAGCAGGTGCTGATGTAACATAGCTTCAGGATGGGAGATGGGCAGCTTTCAGAGAGTTTTGAATATCAGGTCAAATGATCAAGGTGCTTTCCAAAACTGCTTTGTGAAAGCGGTGGGTCGCTTGCCGGAGTAAAACCCAGAGGTTCGTATCCAAAACTTTACTAATGATAATCTGTAGGAAGGAGCGTGTTAACTTCAGGATAATCACAAGCTTCAAAGCCAAATCAGAACACGAGATAAACTTTCTTTATGCGTTGGCTTAGGGGGGAAAAAAAAAAAGTAATGAGATCAGTGTTTCACAAATGTGAGTTATAATATTTAAAAATTGAAATGTCTGAACTTATATTTGCTGATAGAAGATTTAAGTTATCCTGAAATACAATGTAAAAGCTTTAAAAACAAAAGTGAAATAAATCAGTGAAACAGACGTGCAATGCCAAAATAGAAATATTTTCAGTGATACGAAAAAAAAAATCTAAATTGGGTCACCTGCAACTTCGGAAGTGTCTGTACAAACAACACATTACTTGTTGTGCTTGCACCAGTACTCTGGAAAAGGAAAAATCAGCATGTAGCGGAGGTATTATCTAGCTAATTGCTTTAATGCTGGGCTGTGGTGTTGCCTTTCTCAGCAGAAAGGCCTTTGTCAGGCAGTAGTTAATGTTTCTTGGAGAGAGGAGGATGCAGTGAGTCCTTGGGCAGGCTTTCATCCCAGTGTTTTCCTCTCCGAGGAGGAGTCACAGGAACTTGTTGACAAAGCTGTTCTCTGTGATTGAACCGAGGTTTTGTTTTGGGCGGTTTGTTTTCTTTGTTCCAAATAGTCAGGTTTTACTTAACTATGTTATAAACACTGCCTCATTTGAGCTTGTGTGATGTGCTTTCATTTCTGAGCTACTTAGGGGGGAAAATTGTTTTAATTGTCTTTATGTTAATGGAAAAGAACCGGGAGCTTGCTTCCATCCATCAGGTCTGGAGACTTGAAACAAAAGCCAAGCAAACTTCCAGATGGTGGCAGATCCTGGATCCCGGCCACTGCCCGACACAATTCAGCACGCCCGCCTCTCTCATTTAACTGCTTACGAAACAGCTGCCTGCCTGCCTTGCCAGCCTGGATTTTGCCTTCGTTAGCGGTCCGTGGAAGGAGGAAGGTGAAGCTATGTGGTGGGGCAGGAACAGTTCCCGTGGCTCCTCGGGCTTCGGCCAAGGCGCCTTGCCAGCGACGTCAGGACTGGCTTGCGAGTTCTCCAGGGTTATAAAACGCCCAGCTGTTGACTTTTAAAGCTGTGTGACTGGGCAGCTGAGAGCCTGGATGGGCTGGAGGACGAGCTGCATTGACAGAGGAACAGCGGTTTCTCCAGCACACACACGTACTCGCCTCGCCCCGCTTTCGGGGCCTTGGATGTGCATTATCTGCAATCCTGTCACTAATTAAAAATCACAATAAGCCAGTGCATTAAAAAGTGTGTTGTTTATTTTTTTTTTAATTTTAAAAAAGGAAAAATTCTCTGGCTGGGGAGTTAATGAATGGGAATGGCATGTTGCGTTGTGGCCACTTGCTCAATTGTGGTTAAGTTGGTGCAAAGTATGTCAGAGTCGAGTTTATTGTTCTGATGGGATTTCAGCCCAGGATGGCAAGGGAAGAGTTAATTTGGGTAATGGGAACTAACCCAGCATCAGGGTGTGAAAGTGCTGGTGGGAGGGGGGGAGCTGGCTGGAAGAACCTGGCTGGGAAGGGGCAGATGGGGCAGAGGGAGCATCCTGGGGCTGGGCAGGTTGGTGGGACCTCGGGCGCAGGCAGCAGCGGTGGTCTTTGGGGGGTCGGTTAGTGGTGGCTGTATGTGGGTGGCTGGGTAGTGTGGTTTAGTTTCAGTCCCACCCATGATCTGCTAAGCGTTTCCTAATTTAGGAAGGTCTGTATGAACAATTTGCAGTGTAAAGTTGTTGTTGTTAATGTGGACTGCCAAACAGATGCTGTGACCTGATACTTTTATTTAGTGTTACTGGCCAGGAGAGGCTGTCAATTTTAGTAGGAAATCGTTAAATAATCATTGGTGAATAACCAAGATGATGGTTCCTTTGCTCTTGGGAGATACCAGAGCACCTAGCAGAGGTGATGCATTTCATTATTCCCACTTTACAGCTGAGACGACGCGGAGGTAGAGTAACTGGAGATACTTGTTTGCTGCGGCTGGCTCCGGCTGAGGCTGGGCTAGAAATCCAGTTAGTGGTCTGCATGTGTCAGGAGGTTTCCCTCCCCACCACGAGCCTCCGGCAGCGCCTGCGTGGGGTTCGAGTACCTCCGAACGCCTCCCCCAGCGAGGAATGCTGACAGCTTCATGTGGCAAGAGGGCAATAACTGTTTGTCTTCTGTTTAGTCTACTCTGTTGTATCTGTAGGAAAGCTCTGTAAAAGGCTGACTTGTTACGGGTAAGGGGGGACGAAAATGGTTTTCTTACAAATGCCAACTATGTTTTTGCAAGCTAATAAAATTGTCAGTGAGCAGGACAACGTATGCTGAATTTAGTAAGGTTATAGTTCTTTTTTTAGAAAGGATGAAGTTATCCTGGCTTGCTCGTAACTTTTATTTCTGGTGAGCACATGAAGTCGTATTTCCATAAGAGGAGGAAATACTGTTCACTTCCCCTGGGTGATCCCATCTACTCTGGTAGCTAATCTTCGGATTTTTGTTTATCGTGTTGTGCCCAGCTCTGCTTTGCCTGGCTCCTGTTCTGCTCACTGGTTCTTACTGTTCTTTAACATGGGATACTTGCTGGCCCTGGGACCGTGTCCATAACTCTCGCGCAGCGCTGTGCTGGGAAGCCCCACCGGCGTGCCACGCGTCGAGCCGTTGGGTGCTCCTGCACCGTGGCGTGGCTGGTTCACAAACAGCGTTGTCAGGCTGCAGATTAAATTGTGGTCTGTTAGCTGGCCAGATCTGAGCACATTGATGGTATTTCATTTTGGTTGTGCAGTGCGAACTCTTCTATCAATGTTGCATGGTACCAAGTCCAACGCTGGCCAAAGAACAGATACGTGCGAACGCAGCTAGCTTTCCAACCAAAGGTGTAATCTCGTCGGAGAGTGCGCTCGGATGTGTTTGACAGGACCTGTTTTTATATAGAGCGACAGTGCTGATTGCGTTCGTATCTTTGACTTACTTATCGCTGGAATCCTCCGTCGCCTTTTGGTTGTTTTATCTGCGAGCTGTGGGGGCTAATGGGGTGCGATAGCACTGCTCATCCCGCTGCCCCCTCGGCTGCTGGCCGCCGCCGGGGCCGTGCGGGCTCCCCTCCATCCCTCCCCAGCACCGTGCCCCGGCCTTGGTGGGTCAGGCGTTTCCTCAAAGGCTCAAGTCAACACTTAATTGCAAGATTTCAAGGCCGACTTGGCCACTGAGGTATTTCATCAGTCTGTTTGATACTAGTGCATTTTTTTGCCTCTTTCCAAATACTGCGTGGAAAAATTTATTAAATGCTGTTTTCCTGCGTCATTAGCCCTAATTTCACTTCTGTTTTGCAGTGGGGTTACACCACTCTGAGGTCTCAGTCCTTCCTAGTTTATTTTAAAAAGCAGCTTATTTTCTGTTGTCCTGCGAGTCATGATTATTTTCTGTTGTCTGACTTGTCTTGACTTCAGTCTTGGTTTCACTTACCAATTTTCTGTAGTTCTAGTTCATTTTCATCACTGTCAGTTCTTTTTTCCACCTTTTATGCTTTTTATGTTGCATTATGTTTGTATTGTCTTCACTTAACCACTGAATTGGGGTAGGTTTTTAACTGGTTTCCCTCTTTCTCAAATGAGGGGATCATACTTTCGTAGTCATCTTTCTTAGAAAAAAAAAAGAGGGGGGAGGAATTACAGTTGTCGTGTTATAGTTGTGACTTGGATTTTCAAGTCACTTTTTCCTCTCGGTTCTCATCAGTTTGGGGAAATCAGCCTGGGTTGTTTGAACCGAAACTGCACGTACTAATTCCAGTTAATCTCCCTCTGAAAATGTTTGATTGCTCTGGCGATTCGAAAGCTCTCACAGGACGATCCAGGCTGGTTCTGCGAAGGAGAAACTTCCAGCGGTTGGGTGCTGAGTGTGCAGAAGGACAGGAAAACACTGAGGGTTTTTTCACACGTCTCGTATAGGTTGTGTGTGTCCGGTGTAGGGAAGTTTTGTTTGCTCTTGAGCTGTGTTTGAATTGCCTTTGTGGGGTAAATCAAATAATGCTCTAAGTACCTTGTAGGCAGCAGGGGAAGGAAACGGTTTCACAAGTGTTTGCTGTACAGAGCTTGGCAGATCACCTCGGTTAGGTAGTTAAACATCATGATATTAAAAAAGGAGGTGCTGCGATCCAACACCACGTGTACGTTGATAGATCAGATGCTACAGAGGTGCCTCAGAGAGCAAGTTCGTGGCCTGGTTGCACAGCTCCCAGTTAGTGCTGCTACCGAAAGGTCAGTCCTGCCTCCAGCTCCCTTTACGCCTGTGGCTTCCCTTCTTTCGGCTCGAGGAGTTAGAGCCCTGGGCTGAGCTGGATGTTGGCCTGAGGTCTGGCTTGCCGTGCCGCTGGGCGAGTGCTGGTGCTGGCAGAGGGGCAGCGGCGGGGTCTGGGGTGGCTCTGCGCGTGCCGCCCCAGCGTTGGGCTTGCTTCGGCCGCTCTGAGCCCGCGCTCGAACAACCCGGCTGTGGCTTTCAAGCCGAGCTGGCGACGGCATGTGATCCCTCCTCCTGTGCTGGTGATGCACCCGAGCGGGGCTCCGGTCCCACGTCAGCACCTTCCTCTGGCGGGCAGGGAAGATCTTGCGGAGGTAGGAGTGCGAGGGGGAAACGTCCGTGCTAAATGGAGACTTGGTGTATTTTCCTTTGGCTTTAGTCTTTTCGTACTGGGGCTGTTTGAAATCAAAGCATCGGTGAGCATTCACCAGTCTCGTCCCCAACCACCACCTCCCACCCTAAAGGAAAGAGGTTTGGAGAAGGTGAGCGCAGAAGCGTTATGGGTAAAACCTCCTGGGCTTCTCGGCGCTCTGCCGTGAGCGCATGTGGCCGCTCGCTCTCGAGAGCTCCGGTGGTGCAGCTTGGCGAGTGATGTGCCAGCTAAAAGAACAGCTCGACTAGCTGGTTTTGATTTAAATTACTTGTTCTGCTTCAGTGTTCATTTTAGCTACCTGTCCCAATAGCTTAATTTCTTCCTCTGCTCTTTGTTTCTTGTATTTGAAGAGACAGGCTTTCGTGTCCTCCATACGAAAGGGTGTCAGGAAAGATCTTCTTCCCTTTTTCTTCCGAGCGGCTTGAGGCGGAGACCTTGTCTTTCTTTATATTTACTCATTGCACAGCACGTTGCACTGAGTAACAGCCACCTAGCCTTGCTGGAACAGCGTGTTCTGCACCAGCACGAATATCCCGAATCTGTAGAAAGGCTTTCCCGAAGGCGGAGGTGCATCTCGGCTTCTCCCCAGAGACTGGGGGTCCCTGGCAGCCCCCACGACCTGCCTCTCTCCTGCCTTGTTGGAATTCTGCGTTAACTCTGTCAGAACGTCTGCTAATTGCTCACTGCTAAAATCTGGTAGGTCAGAGCTACTTACAGGCAGAACTTGTATGGGAAGATAGATAAGGCTGGTCATTGCTTGTTAATTAAAGTCTGTCTTTTGTCAGGGATAATTAGGGCAGCATTGGTAAGAGATAAAGAAAAGTTCAGACAGACTACAGCTGAGCTGTAATCTGCTTGTGTTAAAGCCTGAAACAGCAAAGGGTGTGTTTGACTTGAAGCACTTGTCCGGGGATCTTTGACTTCTGTCCTGCTGGGGGAAGGGCTGGCGAGCTTTGAAATGCGAGCGCAGCTCTGATGCCGAAATACCAAGGTACCAAGGAAAGCCAGAAGGGTATCTGTAACAGAGGTGTCTGTATTGTGTGTTGGATTCCAGGCGGTGTAAAGAACTGTTAGATCATTAACAGCATCTCCTTATAGTAATACCCTGGTTGGGAGTCTCAGCTACTAGGATGCGTCCAAAAAGGAGCATACTGAGATACGGAGCAACGCTTAATGAAGTCCGTTTTGGTTTTTCCACCCAAGAACCTAGTCCTTAGGTCATGTTTCCCATATGTGTATGTATACATAGAGGTCCGCCCTTAAAGCCATGGGCTTAACTTCATTGGGTTCAGTTTAGCGTATGTAGGTTCACCTACACTATGGCTACGCTTACACTCACTTGCATCATCGGAGACTTGGTTTCAGCAGCAGGCTTTGTCTTGCTGAAGGGTGGGTGAGTGGTTTAAATGTAGGCATGAGAGAGAGCTGGGATGCCGGACAGACGTGGAATGGGGAGGTCTGTGTAATGCAGAAAGAATTCCAAGCATCTTTTTGGTTAATTCTGTTTTTTTACAGTACTGCTAGCGTGGCTGGATGGGAACTCTCATGTTGAGAGCAGCTTAAGGTGTCCTGGTTATTTCTAAAAATGGTTCTCTAAAGTTTCCCTGAAAACCTTTTTGAATTGCCAATATTTGTACTTAAGACAAAACAACTCAAAAAAGCCCAATCTTTTTACCTTTATTATTTTCATGAAACCATAGATAATACCTTGGCAAATACTCCAGTATTGAATCTATTTTACTCCTAATGTAAAAGAGCCCTGATACCATCTGATTCAATTTAAATTTAGGCCTTCCTACTCAGGGGCTGAATTTACTGTGCTTGGTATACTGTTTTGAAAATGCCTTATTTTGCCTAAGAATTGGTTTGATTTTATAAGGAAAAACATCTTTCCACAGTATTTGCAAATGCTACAACAACGTTCCTCTGCAAAGTGTATTGCTGCTGTTTCCAGGACACTCAGCAGAAGGATTTTGGATGTTAGGGTTTTGCTTCTGAAGGAGTGATGGTGACTTAAAAAGCAAACAAATGAAACCAACGTGTCAGAAACCAAGATCAGAAAAGTCCATTGTATTTGGCACTTAGATTCTATGAAACTGATTCTGGAAAAATGTCTGAGGGGACTTTATACCCTCTGAAATGCTCCATTATCTTTTCCTTTTCACTCACCTTCCTGGCAGTGCTTGTCTTCTGTAGAGATTATTCAGATTAGAACAAAAATGGGCATTTGACAAGCATATAGGTAGCCTTTTCTCTAACGCACATCAGCATAGATTCATTGTTTTCAAGGCGTTTGTCCCTAAAACTATGGAGTTTTTAAGCTGTTAAAATGACGTTGTCAGTGATCTGATAAGCTTCAACGGCTTGTGTTTCGATTGCACGTTCATGGCTGATAATGTCAACTGATAGCCTTGGAGAGCCGTGTGAGGGACAAAGAAATGCAGTAATGGGGATGGAGGCTTTTGAAGACATTTCCCCCTGATGAGTTAATACCTATCTACACCAGTTTCTCAGGGGGCTTTATGATTTTGCCGATTGGGATGCTGCTTTGAGAGTAAAAGCTGAGGATACAGGAGAGTATACAATTTATGTGAATATTGCAGGAAAACTCAAAAACCTTCCTTTTGTTGATGTTGTGTCTTTAAATGAATTTCGTTGCATAAAATTGTCTTGGAGGAGGCCTTGAATCTTGTGAGTTTGGTTCGGGTTTGTCAGTTTACTTCAGTGGACTGAAAAGATGTCCCTGAACCTCACCAGAAAGATTTTAACCCTTGTGTTAGTTTCTCAACTTTTTTTTTTTTCTCTTCGGCGTTACTCAGCAGTGGTGGTTAATTGGATTGTTCAGATTAAATTAGGAAGTGGCATATTTTTTTATAGGTCTGGATTGTGTTGTACACTTAAACTGATGGTGTGTAATTAGACACTTAATTTTGCTTCCATTTGACATCTTTTAACTAATTAGTTACTTGGATTTCTTTATTTTGCATTACTTACTTTCAGTTGATTAAGTACGCTTACTTCTCTAAGGGTACAAGATTAAGAACATGCTAATTGCACAACAATTTTGGCATGTGTAGATTGCCTCAGTGTCACCTAAGGACAAAGACTTCTCTGCTTGCGTTGCTGGCTCGCTTCCCTCCATGCCCCGTGGGCACATGTGTCAGAGGAGCCGCTGCGCTCTCCAGATTCTCCTCCTTGCTCCTGCAGTCTAGTCAAAGCTTGTTGGCAATGTCGAATGTAGGTACTCGCCCGTGGAAACGGCTCCGTCTCGGCTTTTAAATGTTCAGACCCACCAGTTCAGTGACTTTGAAGGATTGATGGTGGACAGCAGGGTGGTCTCAAAGGAGGGGAGACCCAAGGAATGGTGCAGTGAGGTGTGAATTGTGCCTGGAACCCAGGAGGCTTCATCTGGGAGCTGTCGTGAGGTGAGTGGGCAGTTGTGATGCTCTCTGTTGCCGGTTTCAGTAAATTGTGATTGTGGGTATTGAACATCAGAGAAATAATGCTGTGGCTGTAAAATAGTCAAGTGTCATATTTCTAGGAGCAAGTTTCCCCCAGGCATTGAGTGCTCTGGAATAAACGAGACTTCATTAGGAAATGCTTGCTCTGATTTGTGAGCAGATCGAGATGCAATTTGTTTGGGTTCTGGTTTGAACATCAGTTATTGACGCGAGGCACTGAGTAGGAGCTAAGCTGTGCCAGCCAATGAGGTGAAGCCAACAGAAATGAGAAAAAACACTGCGATTTTACTAATGTTGCTGCAGTGCTGACTGAAGCCTGAGTGTGTCCAAGCATCTGGTGTTCAGACAAGATATGCACTTCTTTCTGTAGAGCTGTTTTTCAAAGGGAATACTTGTTTTTATAAAAACAGGGTTTGTGGCTGTGCTTGAGTAAATGTCTGTAGGGGTGCTCTGCCACAAGAGGAGGCACAGGAAGTTTCTCTTGTGAAAGTGATGGTTTCTGTCTTTGATCCTACGTAGCTGTTTATATGTCTATGGTTGGAGTGTATTAATAATACTCTTGCTGGTGAGTTTGCGTTAAGGGTGGTGTCAGGATACCTAGCAGGCAGCAGCCCTGGGTGTTGGGGTGGTCGTTGGGTGCTGAGTCCAGCCTTGCATTGAATCAGCCGGGGTTGGGAGGGTGCATCAGTGTATGTGTGCTGTCGGGACACAAGGATCGGTGTATGGGGACCTTACCTTGTGATGGGTCCTCTGTCACCATAAGCGTGTCAGATGTTGCAAGTATGATTGACTGAAATGAGAATATCCTTTGGCTGGGGCTGTATTAAAACCCTCAGCAAAGTGTGATCATTCATGGGGTACGAAAAATGGTAGCTGGTGTTATTTTGTAGTCTTTTACAAATGCAGCATTAGCCCCCAGTTGTCTCCAGTGAAACCACAGTGATTTGGTGTTCTTATAAAGAAATGAGACACTTAAATAGAGACTAGCAAAGATGTGAAGTGGAAGTACTATTTATTACTGAGGCTAGATTTGGATGTCTATTTATTAAAAGAATAATAAATGGCACTTAAAAACCTTTAGAGAAATGTATTTTTAAAAGATCCAAGTGTCATGGCTGCAATTTTGCGCTGTCAGATTTTTTGCTTTTCTTTCTTGAAGTGCTTTTTTCCTTTCGTTGAACAGCCGCCCTCATTCCAGAGATGGCAGCCTTGGCTTCACCTCAGCTGCTCCTCTGTGTTCACTGTCCTCCTCACGGGAGGAGAAGTGTCAGAGTGCCTCGAAAGAATGGAATGCTGAGTTTAATAGGAGTGATTTTTAAGATTTGTGTACTTGGTTAAGAAACTTAAGGTGCAAACTATTGAGAAAATGTTGGACTTGGGTCATCGACTGGGGTGTTGTTTCACGGGGCTTGAAGCTGGTCAAGCAGGGAAGAGTTGCGTAGCAGGTTATGACGTGACTACCCCCCCCCATCTATGCTGTGTAATTTAGGTGACTTCATTAAAAGCTGAAGGTTTCTGTACAGTCGCTGCTGTCCCCAAAAGCCCAATTACGACCCTGTTTGTTCGGCTCCTGGTTGGTTGTGCGGGGACCCCAGCTCAGGGGTGGGACAGACCTGAAGACCTGTTGAACAAACTTTCTTCTACAACCAGGTGTCCGTTAACGTAACTTGTGTCCATCCCAGTGAGTGAACCGGCTCCGTAACGAGGGCAGCGGCGGAGCTCCCCGGCACAGGCGGGATGGCAAGTTTGCAGTTGTGGAGTGCAGTTGTTGAGGAATTTAAGCGAAGGTCTCGCTTGAAAGGCCAGGCTGCCTACATCAGGTCAGGCTGTTGAGGTGAGCGTTATGGGCAGAACTTAAAGCACCTTCTCGGAAGAGGCTGGGAAGGATGCACTGCTGATAGCCTGCGCCGCTGGTGTCACGTCTCTTTGGACCGCAGCGTGACAGCTGGGGTTGGGTGTGGGGAAGGGGGAAATATATCCCCTTTACCCGAAGGGACAAGGCTTCAGCCACCGCAGGGGATGTGCAGGGCCCTTCTTGGCCCCCCCGAAAGAGTCGCACACCCCCTCGCACGCCGACAACTGCCCGGCGCAATGGCAGGTAAGGAGGAATGCACAGTATTTTAAGTATCGTAAAGCTGGATATCCTTTGCACAGGATGTTTCCTGTCCACAAAAATTTATTTTACAAGAATATTATTGGCAGAAAAATGGAAGTGGGGGAGGGAAACCTGTGCATTGCAGAAGATGAGAAGTTTCTGGTTTTCCCATCTTAAGTGAAGAAATGGGAAGGCTTCGGAGAACAGAATACACACCCCTTAAGGAGTGGTAAACCACCAGCATGCCTAGTGGCACACTGAATATTCAGTGATTTGTATTTATCACTGTCAACAACATACAGCAATTAACCATTAGATTTTTTAAAAAAGAGACTTTTGAACATCGTGATTAAAAAGACGTTTACTTGCAAGGAGGGCTGAGCCTCGGGATGCGGGTAGCCGGAGGAAAGCTCTCCAGTCTGACTTCCACCAGGCTCCATTGCATGTTTTGCCTTTGCGTTCGCAATGAATTAAAGCCTAAATCATAAAGCGGGATTTAATTGGTGAGTTGTGATCTGGTTAATCCCGTAGTGAAAGTAAAGTGTAGTTAGCAGGGCTGCTGCCTGCTCCCCCACTGACTGCTGGGCTCGCTGGCAGTGCGATGGGGTCAGCGGCCGCCCGAGTGGCAGAGAAGTAGGTGCTGGTAGCTTCCTGCTGTGAAAATACCTTTGTACGGCTGTTTGTGTTTGCTTCCTTCTGTAAACTGCAGATAGAATTCACTTGATCTCACGAATGTGGCTGCATATTCTGGGATAGCTGTTTCTAACAAAGACCTATTAAATACAATGAGTATTTATTGTTTACCGGATTTTTTCCTTTTTCTGTGTGTTTCTAGCAACAAGTATTTTCATAAAGGATTCTTTTGCCTGTGGACATATCTGACAGTTAGCAACATGCATTAAGAAATTTACTAAGGCTTACAGAAAGAAGCCAGTGTAATAAAGAGGTGAGGCATTAACGAAGTACCCTTGTTTCTTTCTTATGCTAATTAAAATGATTTGATAGGTGTGTGGCATTCTTAGGGTTTATAACTGGACTTTGTTTTTGGAAATAGAAGGATTATGGTGTGTGTTATGCTACTTAACCCATTTTCTGTGCATCCCCAGCACCCAAAAGAACGCGTTTTCCTAAGATAACACTGAGCTGAGATTGCGCTTTTTGAGGCTGGAGTAACATGTTATAACAGAAATCCAAGCTGATGAGAACATTTCAGTCGTGGTGCAAAGACGATCTGGAATCTTTGGTATGTGCCAGTGGCACGAGCTGCACTCCCCGATGCACCGCTCCCGACACGAGCGAGCGTTGGGCTTTGGGGCTGAAGGACACCCTGTCAGCCTGCGGGTTTTGGCAGCAGGTTAAATCCAGGAGAAATGGAGATTTTTTTTCACTTTACTGCTTTACTTTCTAGTCTTTAGCAATTCTTTGAAGTCATTTGTTTCCGAATACGGTTGAAGTGTTCTAAGGCTCTTGAGATTAAATAAGGTAATTATAGCCATTATGTAGATGAACACATATATATGTGCTCATCTACATACGTAGCTCATGACTTACATGGTGATCTCAAACCTCTGTGAATAGGCATGGGGAGAGTAAGACCATAAATGTAGACTACAGGAGATGAAGCACTGAAAGTAGTTTATCAGATTTATGTGCTGAAGAATGTGGCCTGACACTATTGTACCAAACAGAACCCACCTGTTGTTTTGCCTTTTTTAAATTTTTGAGGCACTGGCATGCTTTTAAACACTAAAGTTTAGATCTAGCACTGAAATTTATGTACCTGTTGTACATCTTTACATCTTCTCATCACTGATTGGGTTTTTTGGATGTGATTTAAAAAAATCTTTTTCTGACCTCTACCTTGTGTTTGACTATGTGTTATATACTAAATTTAACATGAAATCCAGAATAAAGACTTCATCCCTTTGTCTGCCATGCCTATTTATATTTGGGACACTTGCTTTAGTTCTACGTTACCAGTTTCCCAGTGGCTAAGTAACTTGATGACAAATGTAGATCCCTGTTACAGTATCAGTTATAGATCTGACAGCTGGTGTATAATGTTAAACTGCACTACATCAGGTTTTTCCCTGCAGTGATCCTTCCTAGAGAGGGAAGGGTGACTTCTGAGAGTGGGTTTCCACTCTGTTAGATGGTCTAAAAATTCTGCTGGTTTACCAGCTAGGTAGCGCTGCTGTTAGATACACCACCAGGCTGCTGTGGGTTTGATCGGTTTTCTGTTAATCTTCGGGAATTCTTAATCCTTTTACAGCCCAATGACGCTTCAACATTCCCACTGTAAGCAAAGGCGGTCAGTGGTTGTACTAACTATTTATTATTAGCGTAAGTTTGTTCTTGATATTTGACGAATACGAGGCTGAACCCACTAGTGTTTGTCACAAGAAGGAAATTACTAGTAGCAAAGTGACTTTCCTTAATCAATTCAAGAAATGTTCAAAAGAAAGCCTTGAAGACTAATGTACTTCATGTTTATAATAGTAAACATATTGTAGTCAGCTAAATTTAGGTGAAAAAGAGTATCTCCTTCATTACTTCTGAACCAAGTACTCTTCTGAGATTTCTGCACCACTAACGTATGTGGATGGGAAGGAGGAAAAGCAGAGCATCCACCTTCTCTGCAGCTACCGGAGGGCAAGTTTAGAGATGAAAGTTCTAGCAGATTGAGCTTCTGATTGAAATTATCACAAATCTTGTTCTGCTCTGCCTTGAATAGAGAGGACACCGAGAGTGAAGTGACTTGTAGTGGTGCCGAATTCCATATTGCTAACTTATGAGTGTTTAAAACTGCAATGAGCAATGATTACTTCTTGGTGTAGAGCTGCAGCAGTTGCTTTATGAAGCGTAAGGTGTCCCTGGCAGCTGTGGGATGGTGAGGAGGTACGCCCAGCAATCTGTGAGTTAGATTGTTCATAACAGGGCTTGATACAGCAATGCCTAGGAACACAGGACAGGATTAGAGGAAAATCCTACGGATGAAGTTTCATCTGGGGCAATGGAAAAAATTAGTCAGAATTCATTAAGGATGAGGGAATTTCCTTAGCGAGCATCAGGAGGAGGATGAGATGCTCAACAGCTGGTCGGTACTGAAGGGTTTCCCTGCAGCGTGGTCCATTGCCTGCGTGCTCATCAGCAGGATAAAACAACTCTGAACGCCCACACTCTCTGTCTAGACCATCCTGGAGTTATGACTGTGGACTAGAGAGAAGTGGGGGGAAGAACATGTACACGTGACAGTGGGAGGGCTTTTTTCTACGTAGGCTCATGACTGCTGAGAGCCTTCATTAAAATTGTTGCATGGACGTGTCATCTTCCTCCCCTGCCCCAGGAGGAATATGCTATGGTGTAGGTAGTGAATATAGCAGTTAGTTTTACTTACTTTTTAAACCAGGTATTAGCATGTCAAATGATGGGAAAAATATGTACCCTCCCCCTAGAAATGAGGGAACAAATAAATACAACCCGCTTAAATCCCTGCAACCTGTGAAGCTTTTTGCTGGAAGAACGGCTGGCGTTAATGGGTAGGCTGTTGTCACTGATTAACTGCGTACCGTATTGTTAAGGTGGGTATGCGCATCTCTGCGCTGCTGTGTGCTGCCAAAGTGTGACTGAACCGGGTCAGAATGTAAATATTAAAAAATGGGGTTTGTGCTGTACTTTCGGTGATAGCGCCTGGGTGTTCCAGCTTACTCACACCAAGCGAGTGTGCCTTGATAGCGCTCCCCTGTCCGTTAAAGCGGTGGAGTAAAACCTTGTTGGGCCGTGTGTCAGTTATATTGGTCAGGTAAAATTGAGTGCAACTGAGTTTTGCTGGGAAAGCTTGCCGCTCGCTCGAGTCCTGTGCTGATGCCGTCAGGCTGTCTGCAGAACCCTGCCGGCAAACGCCTGGTTTCGCTGATGCCCTGAAGTTTCTGCCTCTGCTGTCAAAGATAAGCTGCTGTCAACCCCAATTTTAATTTTTAAATTTTATTTTTATATATATATATATAAATTACTATATTTCTATGTTTGATGTGGAACTCATGCTAAAAGGACATAAACTTAGTGTAACATATTTTGCTCTATCAGGATTTGTGTGAATTTCTTGGGCAATAAGCAAAGTGAGGTGCGTGTCTGGGAAAAGCTAAATGCTGGACTGTGAGGACACGTGGTGGTGAAGTGCGTTATATCTATGGAAGATAAAGTAGGAAACATTCTCAAAGAATTAGCCTTTCTTGTAGGTTCAGTCTTTCTCACTTGTATTCCTCCAACCTGAGTTTTGAGGGGGATTTTCTTACATTTGAAGGACTTGCATGTTTTGTTCCCATCTGTTTATTGGAGTTCTGTGGATGAACTGTTTGTGATTTGTACCTTCTCCCCTACCCTCCAAAGTGGGTTACCTTTTCTTAAAGTCATTTTCCACACCCCCATATGCTAACCGAGTTGAAGTCCGTTTATTGAAATTCAGGTTTGCATATTTTGAGATGCAAAGCTAGTATTTTCTCTGCCTGTCTGAAATACTTTGATTTTTGAATTATAGCTAAAACTATAAATGAAATATTTTTTGGAGAACGTGGTTTTTTTTAATACTTCTTTCCAGAAAGCCGAAATCCTGTCAATGGTTGTTACTAGAGATTTATCACTGTCAAAATGATTTTTTTTTTTTTTTTTTTTTTTTTGAGAAGAAGACAAAGAAAACCCCCGGTTTTTGAGAGTTCTTTTTTTTTTATCTGACTCTCGCCTGGCGCGACGCAGGGCTCTGACCACG
>Ga0181612_148340_pt1 | contig 19387 bp, 7 predicted proteins | sample HoacroProtozoa21_FD_119630 | JGI IMG/M metagenome (GOLD analysis project Ga0181612, IMG submission 119630) | Hoatzin crop microbial communities from Cojedes, Venezuel. Combined Assembly of Gp0051906, Gp0051904, Gp0051908 | reverse complement strand
GTCTCAACTAACACACCAAATAGTCTCAAAATATTCTTAGTATCGCACTGATTGTTAAAGTGTATGAAATTGCTCTCCTTCCTCTGACCTGTTCCTAAAAGTGCTGAAAGAGAATGCAGCTGTTTCACAGATCCCATTTGCTTCTGGAAGGTGGTTCTTTAACATTTCCTAGACCAGCCAAATAAAAGCTGAAGCACACAGATAACAGTCAACTTCTACATTGTTTATATTTTTATATTTCTTATTTTTAAGTGTCTCTGTTAAACTGTGCTTCATGACACCATAATATCCCTCCCATCCCCCCAACCTCAGAAGAAGAAAAAAAGACTCTTGGTTAGCTACCCCAAAAAAATCAATTCAGATTGTAAAAACAGGTGACTGGGAAGACGCACCATCCTGAAAAGGCATGTCAAAGAAACCTCCTAGAGAGACAAAGGACAGAGCAACAAAACTGCCACCTATGTAAATAGCCAATTCCATCTGAAGGCAGAGCTTCATGGAACTCCATTCAAATACCCCTCAGGAAGCAAAGCCTGAGAATTCCGAAGGTACTCGAAGGCTCAGGATGAACAGAACCACAGCTTAACTTCCTGTTTCTTCTCATCACACAAGTGGTCATGTCTCCATCAGAGACATTTTAACTGAATAGATGTATTATTTTGCAAGCGTTGAATTTTAATGTTTGGCTCTATTTCAAAGTGGCAATCAACAAGACAGGCTTTCTCTAAAAGCCGTTCTCTGAAGCACGCCAGAATCAAATGCAGAAGGTGCATACATTAGGCAAAACAAGGGGAATGGGCAATCCAGTTCAGTGACAGCGCAGGCATACCTCTGTATCAGCTCATGCAAGACGCTTGTCCCTGTGCGACGGGTACCGCAACTGCAAGATGCAGCCTGAGGCTTTCTCCGTGCTTCTGCACAGTCCTATTGCCTCTCACCCAGCTCTTGATGCCCGTGCCTCTTTAGTCTGCAAATCTTTCATTTTCTATCCAAGTATGCTTCACATGTGGGCTGATAGAAGGATACCGAGATAGCAGCCTTTTGCTGCCAGTACGCAGGATGCTTGCAGAGTGGCAGGAGAACATGTGATGATTAACAGAAGCATGAGTCTTGTGCTCTCCTCTGAGACTTGACACTTGTGTAATTGAAAGCAAATACAAAGACTCCTTAAAAATAAGGCTAAGAAGGCATAAAGCATGATATTCATAATCCAACTGACAAATGCATTCATACACTGAGTCACTCAAAAAAGCATATAAAGAAAAAACAAAGTCTAATATTCTCATAATTCCCCAGTCAAATGGAAATGGAAGAGAATTACACTCGAGTTATTGGGTCTTTCCTGCTGTACATTCCCAGTCCAGCTGTAGAAAGGAGCACTGGCCACTAACCAACAGCTAAACCTATAAGGAACACTTTTAGACCTGTAGTTCCAGTAACAAAACCAGAGTTGCATGCCCAAATAGATGTTCGAAGATGCTATTTGCATTACCGCAGTAATACCCATCGAGAGGCTAATTCTCTCCTAGGACATCTTTATTGACAACCTTTTAAAAATACAATCAAAAAAATTGTAACTGAGCATCATTAAAACACCCAGCATGTAAACAGATAAGTAATGCATTATATATGTTAGTTTGTCCTCCTTTTGCTCCCTCAAACGTTGAGGTGTAGACAGTTACTTGATGGACTATATTGCAAACAATATCCATTATAAACTATTTTTCCCTCCCTTCCCTTAGTTCCCACAAATACAGCATCCTTAAAGTCATAAAGATACATCTGATACCAAATTACAATCTTTCTCAAAATTCTAAAATAATTTAAAAATAGTTCATGAATTGAAAGTTACAATATGGAATCTGTCATAAATGGCTGTAAAGGTGTTCTACTGTTTTTTTTCCAGTTCCCAACTCTGCAGCAATAAATCCCCAGAAGAAAACAAACAAACAAACAAAAAACCCCTACAAAAAGTATTTTCACAGAATACCTTAGAAGAGGCATCTCTTCCATGTGGTTTTTTTTTCCTCGTCCTGAGAAATAATCCTGGTCCCTCCTCCACAAGCGTGCAAAGATGATAAAGCTCAACTCCAAGGATGCATTAATCAAATACTAAAGTGTTTACTAAAATGCAAAAGAACCAAGCTATCAACAAAGAACACCTCTTCATCCATATAAAACAGCAAGACATTGTATGTCATGATGCAGGGACATATGAAAGTTTCTCATCTTTTGTGATTTTTTGGCCTTTCAATATGCACTCTTGATGGTGCCTTATTCATTGATATTCCCCTTCCAAATGAGAGCAGTACTGGATTCCTTTCGATTTTCTTGATCTATTGTTAGAACTGGTTTTTAATTAGCCTGTGAAAGCAAATTCATTACTTCATTCATTCTTCTTCTTTCTTGTAAAGGCTTCAGTAGATGTTTTTAAACTGGCAAAATTATAGGATTAAAATGTATAAACCAGAAAATGTTACTTAACAGACTGGACAATTAAACAGATATCTAGCAAGAGTAAATTAAAATTTCAGTATTTTAGAACATTAATTTATTAATTAATTGCATAATAAGCTAGGTTTTGAACTGTACCACTGCAGTAGTCCTTAATTGCTTCTATCCTAACTATGAGGCAGCCCAAATTCTATTTTTTTATGTACTGATTTCACATCAAAATTGCCAAGCTTATAAAACGCGTCTTCAGAAAATCCTGCATACAGTCTGAAAGCAGGAAGAAAGGATTTATTTTCTCACACAATACATATACGAAAGCAGACATACAGCAGGAAGATTACAGCGGTTCTTGAACAAGACCTGGTCATCTACCTCTCCTAGAAGACTTCAAGAAATCATTCCTCCTTCACTGGGAAACTGGCAAATTTTGTCTGTTCTTTGTAAGATAGCCCTGCTCATTTGTAAAATACAAATGTCTAGCTCATTTGCATATCACAAGACAGAGAATGAGGACCACACAAGAGTACTATAAAACCACCTGAATTATGGACATGCGTTTTTCAGATGTGTGACTATCTGCTGGGTAAGAGCTACACACGCGGCTCACAGAGAACATTCTTTACACTAGGAAAAAAACCACAGGAAACTAATAACCTTTCAGATAAGGCTGAAACTCAGCAAAATGTGAACCTAAGCTCAACTGAAGGATGAGCAATATCATTTCAGTGAAATGAGTGTTTATCTATTAGAAAGCAAAACCATAAAATTTTACATTAGTGAATGTCCAAAAGTTCTTTTAATCTCAATGTAACCATGTAGCATTGTTGAAGGGAGTTGTTTTCAAAATTATATAAAGACACGAATTAAGAAGAGAAGGGATCTATAGCTGGTTGCTTTCTGGAAACAAGCTCTACCCCGCCACTTATGGATAATACTTTTTAAAATTTGCAACACATGTGCTTTAGAAAAAAAGTCCTGTTTTCTGTAATTCCACTTTATTCTTCCCTTCACAAATATATGATACTTCCACTACCTCGTCTCTAACACATTAAAGATCAACATAGCACGTATCTTTGAAAAAAACATTTTAAGAGCTTTTGGAACGACTTAGTACAACAACCCAGACTTTATTAGTTCTTTGCCGCTGCTCCAAAAGGCAACTGACATCAAACTTCACCTTTTACCCCAATTTTCATTGCCAGAAGACAGAGATCAGTACAGAGAATTTCTAGCAGAAGTTTTCAACTAATGTAATTAATAACTCCACAGAGTTACATTACAAATTTCAAAATAAATGCAGACAGACTATAGTTTACCCACAGCCTGCAACATTAAACTATTCCTTTTGATATTCCTTCTCAGCTGAGGTGTACTATCAAGAAAAGCACCAAACTAATATTAAACTAGGATTCTCTTTGGATATTTACTCAAAAGAAGGAAGTCGCAGAGACAAGACACTATCACTTCTGATAGCTATGAAATCTGCAAAGGATACAAATGTTTCTATGAATTCTTTTTTATCAGAGAGAAGCCCAAATCTTTCAAAATGAAAATCAAACCAGAACATAGAATCTAGAAAACAACTAAGGTGAAGAAACTGCTCATGCCAAGGTTTAAAATTAACCCTCCAAGTAAAAGAACTCTCTGAAATTCAAAGCCCCATAAATTCACGCGGTGGGGAGGGAGTAAAAGTAGAAACTAACAGAAGATGATAGAAGAACAAATGCAGACTTCTGTAAAACCTAGGAAAAGGGAGGTAATTTGCAACTACCATCATGATGTAGCTTTTTAAAAGTAATTTCTTTATTCAGGAGCTAAGCGTTTTTTCTTGCAACATTATAGTTATTGGCTTTAAAATCTTATAGTCACTTGGAAACAAAATACTCCAAAATCAATTTTGTGAATATGATTACAAAAACATACTAGAAAGTGGTTAAAAACTCCTCAGATTCCAGGAGAGGAGGGAAAAAAGCAAAGCAATAAAAGGACAGTAAAGTCTCTGGACACAGGAAATCTAGGTTGAATAGTTCACCTGTCAGGAATGAAACAGAAAACCTGTGCCAAAGACATCAATGAGGTTTTAAAAAACTATTTGTATTTTTCAGTTGAGAAGTACCCACAATCTTTCTTTAGTGTAGGACAGACTTCAACAAATACTTTCTAAATATGATGATTAAATTAGATTTAATATATTCAAAGTTTAAACTAGATTTTCCTTTAAAAATAATATCAAATAAATTGGCGTTTGAAATTAATAGCTACACTTATTACAGACCATTAAAATCAAATCAAACGAGCCTTTCTTTTAAAGTTACACGCTGTGGCTGAAGTTTTTCCAAACATCAATCAAGTTAAGTGACACAAACAAATGTCTAAATACGTGCAATTAGATGTTATTACAGTGAAGAAGTTATACAGATGAACTAAAAAAGAACATACTTGCTTCACATTTATGTCATTTCATGTAAATCAAGACTTTAATTAAAAGCAAAATGAAAACAATATGGGATTAAAAAGCAGAAGAAAGTTTGTCCATTCTAATTTATGAGTAACAACACTACATAACAGTTTCTCAAATTGTACAATGTACCGTCATAGTGTTGTCTCCTGCAGCAAAAAGGCATCATTTTGTTTTACAGGCAAATGTCTTGCAGTACATTTGGCAATAACACAAGTTAAAAAAAGCAGCAAACAACCACCCCATGAATCCTCACAAGGATACAATTCGTAATTATTCAGGGCAGCAAGTTTGTGTCGTGCCTTGTAAATTTGCTTAGAACTAATGTGTTCAAAAAACCCAAATCCATCTGGGTGGAGGAAAGTCCTTGAACAATCCCTTTATCAAGTTCCTAGTGAAATCAATTGTGACAGCACGGAGCAGACCTTAGGCAAATTATGTAACTACTTCGGTGGGTTTTCCGTGTTAAACCATCTCCAGATTTCAGAAAGCTGCATTAAAATTATGCACAATTCCTTGCTAAAACTCTACAACAGGAACTGTAGCTACAATGAATCGCTGACTTTTTTCAATACTAGCTTTTGTTCGTAGACTACCTCTCCACTTCTTGCATTTCAAAAGTCATCCACCAATATAACTTGGTCTTTATTTAACATAAAATTAATTATAAAAGTATTGAAGACATCAAATGCTTATTTCTTAATGAGATAGAAAATCTCTTATTAAAAAGGTTATCTTTTTCTTACTTCCCAGAAAAGCACCATGTTCACACTAACCTTTTAACTAACAGGAACATATTGGTCTAACTGGATACAGGCATGGTGGAGCATTGTGGTAGAGCAAAAGAACATGTTGATTTTCATACCTCTGGCATACGGGAACCAGTCAAAAATAGTTTTAGACTAAAAATATTTTGCTATTTCTCAGTAAAAAAGAAAAAAACACTTCAAACAATATGCTATTTTACACATGCCATCAGAGATCAGACAACAGCAGCTTTCAAAAAGTTGGTACCGTACATTAAAACAAATTACATAGGCTTAACTGTATGTCATTTTTAAGCCTGTGGATAAATTACAAACTCCTTAAAACAGTAGCTTATAATGGAAGTGCTGACACAATCTTAACTACAGCAGCAAATGCGCTGCTATTATGAAGTTGTTATGGCAACGAGAATGATCAAGTTGCGAGAGAAAGAGGAAGAGTGCGCATAGGCAAAACTTCAAAATCTTTGACACCACCCCCCACAAACTCTTCTAAAAATCTGTGGTCACAGTGTTATCACTCCTTAACTTTACCAAAAAAATTAACTGCAAAACTTCCCTTTAACACAGGTGAAGGGGAAGAAATTCCACATTAGTGGAAAATCTAAGACAAATTAAATCCAGCGTTATAACCCATCTGGTGCATGCACATATCAACAGCCTACAAAAACAGAGTCACTTGAAAGACATCTGGACAGCATCTACTGAGCACATACTCATCAGATATCACAAGTTAACAAATCAATATTACACAAAACTGTTCAATCTCCGATATATTTTCATAATTTGTTACCAATCTGAATAGTTTAGTAACAGCACCCTGCTGTAATTCGAGTAAATGAGACAGCATATTCACAAATACTGATCTGTTAATTAAAATGAATAAAAATACAATTGACGCTTATATATTTGTGAAACAGTTATTACTTATCCTTCCTAATACTGTGTTCGACAAATACAGAAAGCTTTGAGTGTTTCCAATATTAAAATGGGAAAAAACCATAAAGGCAGTCACATTTTAATACACAGAAATGCACAAAGTATAATTTATAAAACATATTAATTAAAACCTGTGCCAGCATGCTAGTTACCTTTCTCAAAAAGCATTTTACAGTTGAACTGCAAGTATTATTCTAGTAAAATTTCACTGAATAAAATTTTCAAATTTTAACATTTAACATTGCTAAAATGTTAGTAGCAACCAACAGTCCTAGAAATAACATTACATCATCATTATACACTTCTATTACAGCAATCTGTCCAAATAAATCTACTAGCAACACTTCCACTAGAGGTGGAAAACAAATTACTTGTCTTTCTTCTCAAAGGACTTCATATTAAAGCCACTTTGTCTCAAGTCTAAACTTGACTGCTATAACTAAAATCCAAGAAACACAAAAGCCCTCAGATGTCTGGCATGATAAGGGTTATGCTAAGTACTTCTACTCACTCATTTCCTAGGTAACAAAAACTCCTTTTCTTCTAAGCTATCTCAATCCATTTCTGTTTTGAGTTTATTGTTCTAAACCAGTTTTCAGACTACATGGAAGACCTATTTTATGAGGAATAGTCTCATTTTAAGAAAAGCAAAAGTATCTATTTTCACTGAGAGCTAGCAGATATTCCTGATAAATTCAAAATAATTTTAAGATTTAGTTTGTCATGTTTTTAAGTCAAAAATTACTCAGTGTTAATTACCTGATTGATTGCAAAATTTTAAAACTTTGAAGACTTTTCATTTATATAGACATGTATTGCTTTGGGAGTTTTTAAGAATTGTACAATGTATTCTATACTGATCACTGAAAGTATTGATTTTGCAGATGAACCTAATTTAGCTGGAAGATAATCACATATTCCAGTGACAAAACAGCACTATTTAATCTACAATAACAAATAATTATTAATATGAGGTCACAACAAAACCCTCCCCCCCCAAAAAAGGCAAAAAAAGAGTAAGGCTAAAGAGTAAGTAGGAAAATAATTTTGTTCACAAAAGCGAGAGCTACTTTCAGGCAACAAAAGCGGCAATAATGACATTTTCTTCAGAACATTAGCTCTTCAGCAATTTAAAAATTCTGATAAATACACCACTTTTCTCTGAAAAGCAACCACTACAGTTATCGACTCGCTTGAAACAGGTAATCACACAGATCTATAAAAGCTGAATGACAACATTCAGAAAAAAGGTAAAAATGGTATTTCCATGTGCATAGCTGCTTGTTAGATAAATACCTGATAAAATTCTCAAAAAGGAAAATGCTTAGAAGTGTTCCCTAACACTATGTCTTCTATTTTTTTCAAATTTACTTGCAGTACTAACATTAGTGGTTACCACACATTTATAATTTGCAGAAACATTTCATTGAGTTATGGCTTACTGATCACTCAGTTTTATTAAAAAAAATGGTTTTCCCCGATATATTTGACAAATTACTTTTATACAGTAGGGGCGACCTTTTAGACTTGAAGAATCCATAATTATTAATCATGAATGGACTAATACAGACATGGGTTAATACTATTTGCAAAGCTATCAGCTTTGATACAGTAAATATTAAATCTCACTGAGATTGTAACAAAATTTCAGCAAGCTTTCACCTTCAATGCTCTCATACACTTCAAACGTAAAACATTTTTAAAGAAAACTGAATTCTGTGCTCACTTCTTATGCAACTTTTAAAAAGCAATCTTTTTAAAACAGCTAAGTGCATTATTAACTCTCTCAGGTGTAGAGCTTCAATACATCATTAACCAAAGCTACATAGTAGTTATTCTGAGGTTTCTGGCTCTAAGGTGTACCTGCATACCACCACTCAAAAAACAGAGGGAACTGAAACAGAAGTCTGTCCAAGATGTACAGGACTTTTTCCTCACTACAAACTAACCTTTCTGTTATCAGAAAGTAATGGAGAAAACACCGTCTGTGAACCAAATGAAATGAAGCAGAGAGACGTAGCCAATTCCCTGTGACTCCTTACTCCCGGTTTAGAGGTATGAGAACTTCACGTTAACTGACGTTCTTTACGGATGTGGAATCCCTCATCACGCCATTCTGCAAGTGCAAGTTAATCAAACTCTGCAAGAGTTAATCACGTATTACAGCACTGACTGCCACACAGTAGACATCCAGTCACAAGACAGACTCTTGGCCCTACAGAGTTTATAGCTGTGCATGCTTGAAGCTTTTGCTACTGCAAACATACCAGCAACATTCTCCACTGGAGATGCTATTAATCCCCTTTAGTTATGCAGCCACTCCACGTATATATACAGAGCTTATTCCTGTCGTAACTTGAACTAACCAAAAAGATTTTTCAAAACGCCATGCTAAAAATACAATTGCTCTTCTTTCTGCTATACTCCAGGTTGAAAAATTTAACCAGCTTCGTCTTCAGAGTCGGAATTCTTAACACCAACCATCTCCTTATCTTAGACTCAGGTTGCACACCAGGATGTCAGGACCACTGCCATCCCCTAAACTTATACATGCTGCTTTATCCAAGTTCACCCTCACCTCCAGGCTTGAGACAGCAGAATATTTTTGATACTAACAAATAGCTCATCTTACCTAGTTCTGAAGAGGCAAACAAGGTGGGGTTTATACGTACATATGTATGTGTGCATTCACGCACAGGTATGTATAAAAAACAGGCGCAGTTATTTTGCACTTCAGGACTTGTTTTGGGGATAATCACAGAGTAGATATACGAGTGCCCGATTTTGGGATTTGCACAGGGGAAGCAGACTGGGGCTAGTGTTTGTTTTTTGTCTCCTGAAAGATTATCTGAGAATACAAACTGTATAAAGTTATCTTATTGCTACACACACAAAGACTGTTCCTTGTCAGATTCCAATTACTTGGAAGGATTTCACAAGAATTAGCACCTTTATGAAATATCCTAATAAATTCAGGACACTTTCAGTTCAGGTGAGACTATCAACTCCAGATATGCATTGTACGCTTGAGGACAGAAAACATGAGATAGAAAGTGTTAATGTTATTTCAGAAAGTATGCCTCATTCCAGTACTTTCAGCATGGACTTTACATCATGTACCCATTGTATCCTTGGCAACTCAACTCCTTATCTAAAGAGACAAGATTGACAACTTAGATTTAAAGTTACAGCCATCGTATGCTGCTAGGCTTGGATCCGGTCTGGAGCCAGATAGGATGCAAGCTAGAGGCCAAAGGTATTCCAAAAGTTATGTGATGTGATGAAAGGGCATAACTGTGCTCATTATTGACTGGATAAATGAAGAAAGATTTATCCAGACGTTCCACATCATTTCATAACCAGGAAGACAAAGATAACTGCTGTTTCAATGAAACAAGACCAGAGCGAATTATGAGAGAAGTTCTTCACATACAGTAAACAAGCACAAACCTGTAGAAGCAGACCCTTCTCCCACCATCTTTTTGGTGTGGTTCATGCTTCACCCCGATTCTAAAGTAAATAGTCTATTTTCTTTCTCTCCTCACTTTATCTTCTCTTCACCTTCACTGTACAGAAGGCAAAAAATGAAATAAATTGACTGTAAACATTTTCTTGTCAATAAATTAAAAAGAAAAGTTACAGTAAATAAGCTTCCAAGGGGAAAAAATAAAACTATATTCTAAGGAAAAGTTCCAAACGTTGCATTATTTTCCCCACAATCAGCATATGTTGCCCCTAACAACATCGGTAGAGTGAATGAAGATTTTACCTATCATATTTTAGGCCAGACTTATTAAGGGCTTATGCTACATTAAAGTGAATTTTTCAATATATATTATTTCCTGCATATTAATCTCGAGTGGTTAATTATCATTAAATCAATTTAAATTTCTAAATTAATTAGAAATGCATTTGTGAGACAGAAAGCCTTTGTTTGATATAGTGTGTAATGAGTTTGAACATCATCTTCATCCACAGAGTCCTCTGAAAAACATTTTTTAAAACATTAAGGTCTCTTTTTGTTGGGAAAAAAGAAAAAAAATACAAAACCTCCATGAATATGTAGGCTTAATCTGCACATTAAGTTATAAATGAAAAACCACAAGACTAGAGCCAGCTTCCCCAAATGCAAGGCTACACGAAGCAGAACACAAATCATGATTTTTAGAGCAATTCTTTCAGACCGTCTTTTTGATAAAAAGCTAGCTGTGAATAGACCTTAACCTGAATGAGTTTTTAACCCTGTACTTGACGCCTACCATGTCAAAACAACTCTGGTCCGTTTTACCTGATTATATCCCAAACCAACAGTTTTTTTCCCGGATTCATTTCTTGATGACAAGCTGTTCAAACACAAGACACCTATCAAACCTAGTATTATCATCTGCTGCTTTTTTCTTCTAGTAGACACTGCTGTCCATCAGAAGAAATAATTAATGGGTCTATTATGTATGAAAGCGTCATCCTGTCAGTTCAGTGACTGGTTTGAATAGCTCAGATCATCTACTCGTTGATGCCACGCGTGCTCACTGTCCTGAGAGATGACAAAACACTACACCCTTTGGGATTTTTTCCCTCCTCTCTCTTAAAGCAGCATTTCACATCTGTGTCTGACAGAAGCACAAGGAGCTGAGAGCGCCAGACCTTCATCATCCTTCACAGAACAATGTTGCATGGGTTAAAAGTTAAGACCTGATGTCTACTGATCCTGCATATTCCCTACAAAAATCTAAAACGTGGAAGCTACCAAAATGTGTAGGGAAATAACTTTTCAGTGTTGGAATAGCTACAGAAAACATGGATGAAAAGATGGAATTTACTGGATACTAAATCTTTAAATGATTTTTTAAATGGGTTCTGAATACTTGAGTTAACTGGGGTCAGTGCATTTGCCTTTTTTTTTTACTCCTTTTTTGGGGGGGAAATAGGGGGGAAGATGCAAAGTTCACAGGTTCTTTTCTGTTACCTGATTAGGGCAGAATAAACAAAAATGCTGAATGTGGAAGAAATCAGATATTGGAGATACCTGGAAATAAACTGGAAACAACCAATACCACAAGACGAAGCAGCAGTGAACAAGACGCTGTGGAAAAAGAAATCGCAAGACGAGAGTGCACAATGCTTTTCAAATAGAAAAAAGCTTCCTATCTGCTGAGTGAGTCTCAGTATATTCTGACAGCGCACAGATAAAGCTTCAATCAAGTATCTCCTGGGTAAGTTTTTATTTCATATACTGCTTTAATTGTTTATCACATCAATATATACTTTAATGTATGGACAATCACCCAATTTAAATTTCCTTATACTGATACGTGAGCTTAAATCCTTCTGTGACAAATATTTGATGTTCTTAGATTTCCTATACTGCTCAAATAACAGCTCTCTTTTGATATTAAGGTTATTCAAAGGCAAACTATTACATGCTTTCTCTCTTGACTTATACTAGAGTGAAATATTTCCTAAGATTCAAATCCTTCAAAATATTTTAATACATATTTCCATGCATGGCTGTTTTAAGAAAAAAGAAATTAATAAAAAGCCATGCTTCTGTTAATATTACCAAGAAACAGTCACTGTACTTCATGATCTGTTTAATCTGGCAAAGAAAACAACATTTTGCACCACAGCAGTAAATGTAAAATGATATCTTTTATTATAGGATAATGAATCTTTGTTTGTATAAAAGGATATTAAATAAAGCTAGAAGTGTTGATTAGTTATTTATGAAAGGTGAACTAGAGCACAGTAAGGAAACAGCACCGTGTTAATACACCCCAAGGTACGGTGTACAGAGTTTCAATAAGAAGACTGGACATCAGTGCCCCAGTAAAACTATAAAAAAAGAAGGTGCAGGTCACCTCAGTTATTTCATTCATTTGGAGCATTTACTACGTAAGCCACATAGACCTGAATTCTACATCGAAATAACACGCAAAAGATTTTAGAATGAGATTCTAACATCTAACAGGGCTTGAAAAATAAACTCATTATCTGTTAGACAAAAAACTACACTCAAAAGTCATAAAGGTACCTGTGCTCACACACAAAAAACTCCACACCCCTTGAACCTGAAAAAGCATAAATAGTCATACATTGTTTAACACACCATTTTATAGTATCACATTGGTCAATTTTGTATGTAATATTAGCTTTGAAAACCTACACCTTTGCTCTTACTGTCTTTCACTGGTTTCACATCATTTTTTCTATTTACTAAGACGTAATATTTCTTTTTCCAGCATTGTTTTAAATATCTTTCCTCTACTTCTCTCTGCATCACTTCCTTCATTTCTATTTAACACGTCTTTCTTATTTAATGTATCCATCAATGCTCTTCCTGGGGTTTTTTTATGTTTTGCTAACTTCCTAAAATAATCCCTCTCGCCTGATGCTTGCTGAAGACAGACTAATTCGCCATTCACAAACAACTCTTTTGAACCCTTCACTTATGCACAAAGGGTTTATGAATTCTACCAAGTGCTAGAAGATTAAACTTACTTGCCATAGACTGAAAGAATACCACGAGACCAAAAACCAGAAGTTGATACTGTCCTGAGCCTTGTTTCATATCAAGAGTCAACAACATACAAAACAATGGAATTCCTAACAGGAAAGATATGTGAAACAGCTTCTGCAGGAGAGGGGTCATCTCATGCATACTACTGTAGAATACTTTATACATTTGAAATTCCTCCTACAAGATCCCACTCTTGACTGCATGATAGAGAGGGGAAAAAACCATTTCATATTCTCTAAACTTTCACGCTTCAGTCTTCTGCTTAATACAGGCAAAGAAGTTTCCCATTATTCTAACCCTCTTCCATGTTCCCACTTGCTGTATTTGATGCAAACTTGACGGGAATTTTTGCTTGTGCACCGATCACTCAGCCATTTTGTTGCTGGCAGGTTCCAGCACTCTCTGCATTTCCTCAGTTTCTGTCCTTTTCTTTTATAAGTAGCTCCAACTGCTCTCTTCACAACTGCTCGATCAAACACCTTTCAATCTTTTCTCCTGTGCTTCACTTCACATACTACATTGATCCAGCAAGATTTCTTCCTTCCTCCTCACTGCTCCTGTACAACAAGCACTGATATTTTGCCTCTCACATGACATACCAGGAAAAAATCATCAGTTAGCAAGTAGTTTTAGTACAATACAAAACAAAACAGTATGGCTGCAAGTTTCAATGGCACCATTTCAAGATTTCTGTAACTTGAACAGCCAAAGCCTACCACAACTTGGTAACACTTGTAACAAGCAGCAGAAGTAATACAGCTTTCTATCTGTTGAATCTGGTTCAGAGTGAGAAGCAAAAGAGAGAGAAAAATAAGAATTGTAATTCAAGCTTTGATTCTCCAGTTACTGCTCTAATACTAGAAACGTTTTCTTACCTTGCCACGTGTGTGTGAGTTTTTTGGTTCCGCTTTTGTAAAAGGTGTTGTGTATCATGTCTTAAAAAACAAACAAAAAATACACCCAAACCAGCAAACATAACAGCTAGCCAACATGCCTATTTAAGAAAGACCAGGTTATTATTCAATGAAGCTCACAAAGAGCTTAATCAAATCTTAGTGTTTCAGAAACTTCTAAACTGAGAGTTGCAGTTAAGACTTATTGACCTTTCTGTTGAAAATATGATAGGGCTAAGAACAAGTGGAAAGCTTGCTTGTAGGAAGGAGAACTGGATACAACTAATATTTTTTAAAAGACTGGATACAAACTGTGTAATATTTTTAAAAGAAAACGCAGATTTTTTTCAGATGTATTCATTAATGATTTTTAGTAAGTCATCAAGATAAACGTTGTTTTTAAGTGCATTTATTCCTCTCACTTATTTTCAAAGAATTCAGATGCATTAACACAAGGTAACAATTTTGGAAAATCTGTAATTATGTAAAATCACCTCACCTGAAAGCAGTGAGTCAATATTTATTTTCCACCTTTATTATAATGAGTTGTTCAAGGATCACTAAGCATCTGACAAGGATATCTTTTCATTTCCTCTCTGTATTAAGCTGCTCGTCTACATGAAATGAGTAGACCACATCACGAAATAACTACAGTCAATTGCCTAAAGAGACTACACATCTGCTCAGCAAAACGGCATGCACGGTACATACAATGTACCATTCCCAACTAATTCAGCAGGTAACAAACATTAAAGTGGCATATAATGATTTAATGAGCCTTTTAGAAATGATGCGAATCAGACTGAGACCAAAAGTCCAAACTGCCCCTTCTGGGCAGTTATCAGCCAAAAGAAATCACCAAGTGGCAGCACAGACTTTTGGGTATACACATTCCTGAACTGTTGGCCTGTCTTCTGCATTCACTTCCATGTCTACTCAAGACTATTATGTTACAGGTAAAACACGAGATACTTTTAAACTTCCATGTTTTTGTTAAGAGATACAACTTCCATAACCAAACAGAAAGCAAAGAGTGAAAGCCAGAACTTCTGCTCCTAGAGTTAAATCACTGGCCCAGTATGTCCATTTCACCTTGAATTACAGATGAACAGAAAATTCACCACGGCCATCTGCACCTCTCATTAAAAAGCCCCTTCACTAAATAATCCCCTGCCTTCGAGAGTTATTGTAATGAGAAAAAAGGCACTAAAGCACTTTGGGACCATTTGCACTGTAATATATATGCAAGTAATACTATGCAGTATTTCCAACCACATGTAAAGCGCTATCTTTCAGAAAGCCAAACTGACCAATGTTAGTTATATTCATATCTTTTTGCTGTGGAATAAACTAGCAGAGCCAGGTCAGGCAAAAATACATTTATAGCTAGAGGAGAGAATGCACAGCAACATACTTTCAGCCCTCTATCAGTACAAACTCTGGACTTCAAACAAAAGCACAAGGGCTTATACATATCTATGGAAGATATAAACTCCTTTGTGAAGGGGCCTGATAATGGCAAAACAGCACCTTGGCACAGAAGGAAGCTTTGTCACAGCAGATGTAACTGTGTGCTCCTGGTAACTCAAAACCTGCAGCCCTACAGCCTCAACTTACATTTGTTCAGCTCATCTCTTTCTTTTGCTTGTGATGCTGCTGGTCCTTGCCCAGCTTTTAGGTGCAGCAAAGGCCTGCCTCCACACTTTCAATCTTAATTAACCAAATCCTGTATCAGCTTTTCTGTTCTTTTTTTCCAGGATTGATGTCAAGCACATGAGCCTACATTAACCTAACTCACTCCATTTGATAGCATTTTTTCAGTATTCAAGAAAGACATTCTTTGGTCTTCTTCAATATTCCTGCAATTATGAGACGTTAAAAATACCCATTTGTATAGTATGTCCGATGCTTTACAAGGAATTCAACTTGCTACCCTGCTACTATATACTTCTATGTCAAACAGTGAAGTCAGCAAGCTTGTCGAAAATAGCAAAAAAAGCAAAAGCTGACAGAAAATTTAATCCTTTACAGGACCTCAATACCTTCCAACAATTTTGAACTGACATAATCTCAAACTTTAAACATCAATTTATCAATTCTGCAGATTACAAACAGAGAAGAAAGACAGCCATCACTTGGGAAAGGTCACACCAGATCGAATCAGAGGCTCCATATAGCCCCAAATTCTCCCCAACAGTGCCCAACAGCGTAAGTCTACAGAAGTCTGAGAACAGGGCACACGTGCAGAGACACTTCCTCAGAAATATTGTGCCAGCCTCTAACTATTTGCAGATCAGGAATTTCTTCAGCCGGAGATGATGTCTCATTTATAAGATAACTTCCAAAGTATTTTTCCAGCTGTTTCTTGAACCTGCACAAAATCTAAGCTTCCATGAGATCCTATGACAAACTTCCATACTTAATCATGACTTACATCAAAAAACACCTTCTCTCTTTGTTTTTAATCTGCTGCCAGTCAGCTTCACTCAATACTCCCTACTTCTTGCACTAGAAGGGATAATAATAATTTCTTGTTCACCACATCCCTCCCTCCATGATTTTACAAACAGCTCCACCATGTCGTTCTCGGTCCCCTGTCTTTGAGGCTGAAGATCTCTGTTCTGCTCTACTCATACCGCCCTCCACTATGCCTCATATGTAAATTCTTCCATACTGTTGGTCACCCTGCTGCCCTTTCCTGCACCTTTTCAGTACTACAGTTTCCTTGTGGAGCCTGAATCAGAAGCAGCTACACAATATGCCTGTGTCACTGATTTATATAGCGGCACTGTCATGTTTTCCGATTTGTTCTCTTGTCTTCTCCTAATTTGTAGGGTTCATTTGCTTTCCACTAGTGAATAGTAACAATCATCTCGGATGTCTTTAAATGTGGTAGGGGACTGTTTCCCCACACACATACCATATACACCACTTAATCTTCACCTGCACTAAGTTTAATCTGTCATTTGTGTGGTTTTATCTGCAACTCTCTGCAGTCCTCAGGCTATACAGAATTATAGGGGAATTAAGATGCACACTTTTAACAGTGAAAGTAACAGCACATTGGACCAATCCAAGAACCCAGAGGGACAATCTTCCAAGAGCTCTGGGGGATTCTCTGTCACTGAAATTGTTTAAATCAAAACTGACAACAGTTTTTGACAGTACATGCCCTAAGAGACGTGCCCTAATTCAACCAGTAACTAGTTCATAACTTTCTTTTTTGTGACTGCTCATGTTTTCCAGAAAAGTTCACCTGATCACAGATAGTTTCTTTGGCTTTATAACCTACAAATTTTACTGGCTATGCTGGGGTTAGCCTCCCATGTACAATTACTTACTAGAGAGAACCTGGTCCACTGTTCTTCAAGTCAGTAGGGGATTTAAGTTATGGAAAGAAACAGCAGCAAGTTTCCCTTCCTCAAATTTGCCCCAAACCTTACTGAAACTGATTTTTTATTACATTTGCCATTTCACATATTTTGAAAGTTAAAAAAATGAATGAACTGTAATTCAAAGATGTTTGTTGGAAGTATTTTACCTCTAAAGTCTAAAAGCAAATAATGGGAAATATTGTGTCACCTAAGTACTAAAATTATGTATGTTTTAAAAAGCGTTGCAAGGAGAGGAAGAAATGGAACCGTTTCTAAGTTGAGCAGTGCCAAGCTGTCAGAACTCAGATACAGAAAAACAGACTCTAGAAAGAGTCATTTTCTTAAACAACTATACATACTCTCCTTAATAAGCTCTTCGAGAATTCTTTTATCTATTGTAATGTAAATTAGATATAGCACCCCTAATGCCATTGTGTGGACGTCATCTCTTCCTGACTGATATCGTAGCTGTACACTAGGCATTGTCACCAAAATATACCTTGTCCATGTTATCCTCTCCCCAGATTAACCTACCATGGTTTCCTTTCATGATTAAATGAATTCTAGTCACATGAAATTACATTTTCGGTGTAGTTATTCAATGCCTCAGTTTGCAAAAATGCATTACAACAGCTTTTTATCACATAGTATAGCTTGCTCAGTGAATTATTTTTGTAACAGAACAAACTTATTTCACTAGTCTTTTCTGAATGAAATAACTTCAATTTACAATCAGTCTGGGAGACTGACAGACTTCAGGAATCTAGCTCAGATTACTTTTAGATACTTAGGGAAAAACATTGTCTATAGCATCTGTCGCCACCGTGAAGCATTTGCAGCTCTGAGGTAAAAGTTATTACATCTCTCTGCAGTTTTTTTCAATTAAAAAATGTCCTCCAGGGTTTTTTCATTCCTGCTAAAATTTAGACCATAAATACTCTTTCCCTCTACTGAGCAAGTCTGTAAACACATCTTTAATTCCTACTCCAATTTTGCTTCCCAAAGGGGTTCCCACTGTTCACTTCCTCAGTTTCCTATAATCACTGCAGCAGTAGAAAACAGTAGTATGTTAAAATACTTTAAAGTAGAAAGATTTGCAAAAAGACAACCCTCAAGAGCTATTATCGGACTCTACTATTAATAAATGAACAGCCAAATGAAAATTGTTAAAGATCACATTAACAGATAAACTATTCTGAATTACAGGCACTAAACACAAATAATCACTAGAGGGGGTTCTGTTGTTATTTTGGGGGTTGGGGTTTTTTTTATATGCAAAGACAATATAGCCAAATCAAACACTTTGGAGACTTTAAAATGCTTTGTCTCTAGTTAAATGTTACTTTACACAGAGATATTTATAAAGATCAATTTTCTTTGACAAGCTAAAGTGTGCTTGTAAGTTACAGGTATGAGATCTGATGCTTTCAGATTACATTTCTACAAGTTAATTTAGTCATCTCATACTTGTAGGCAATTTTCCTCTAAGTGACTAGATTGTTCTTGGAGATTTCTACTCCTTTTTTCTCTCCCTCCTCCTCTTTTTTCATATTCAAATACAACTCAGAGAAATCAAGTTGTCTGTGGGATAGAAAGAGGATATATAAAACTAAGAGTAAACGAACACTTAAGACATTATGACATGAACAACAGAAAACAGGTAAAAGAAGGAGCAGACAGAATCATGTGGAGCTACAGAATAGAGAGCTTAAAGCAAGAGAGACCGTACTGTCTTATTTGCATTCGAAAATTTACTTGCTGTCAATATTCTAACTGCAAATGTACATTAAAATAAATCAGAAGTAGGCATCTGGATTTAATCCAATTTAATCCAATACACATGCATGCTACCACCAAAAAAGTAGCTCTGACTTCTTCCCAACTACTACCAATACCAATCCTAGTATTTCCCCAATTCCCCAAGATCTTTCCCTTCTCACCAGCTGTTCCATTTCACGTTCCTGCCAATTCTTTCACACCATTCATGC
>Ga0181612_103725_pt1 | contig 19389 bp, 14 predicted proteins | sample HoacroProtozoa21_FD_119630 | JGI IMG/M metagenome (GOLD analysis project Ga0181612, IMG submission 119630) | Hoatzin crop microbial communities from Cojedes, Venezuel. Combined Assembly of Gp0051906, Gp0051904, Gp0051908 | reverse complement strand
GCGACCTGAACAGCAGCCCATGGCAAAACTATGTGTAAATTTAACCGTGCGTAAACTTTTTCAGCACGACAGTCAAGACGATTAGTTTAAATGTAAATATTTTTAGTTAAACCTGTCAACTAATTTTAGTACAAGTCAGTTTTGCCCAAAGTTTTAATATCGTTCTTTTTTTTCAGGTGGTGGGGTGGGGGGAAAAAGCGGGCGATGGACACGCCTCATGGTGAAGGTGTTCATCGCTCGTGGTGAGGTGTGGAGTGTGTTGGGAGCCTAGAACTTGTAGTTGAGGCCAACGCCGAACACGCCCTGGTCCACCTTGCGTACAATGGTGTGACGGTACTCGACAAAGGCACCGAGGTGGTCGTCCAGCTCGTATTCAAAGCCGGCACCCACGTTGAGGCCGATGTGGTTCTCTTCACCCAAGTCCTTGAGCTCGCCCTTGTAGCTCATCATGGTGTAGTTGATGCCACCGATGGGATAGACAAACAGGCGCTGCTGCCACAGGCCGACCAGATAGTGGCCGTTGAGGTTCACTTCCCACCATCCCCTGTGGTCGTGTTCAAAGAAACCGTTGAAGCCCACCTCGGCACGTATGTTGTCCAGGATGCCATACTGGAAGCGGGCACCCAGTCCCAGACTCTCAATTTCGCTGCCATACACCAAGTTGGCCCCCACGGCGGTCTCGCCCTTGCCCACTTGAGCCTGAGCGACCCCCAGTCCCAGCATCAGGGCGCACATTAATGTTAAAATCTTGTTCATCATGATGTTCACGTTAAATTTTTTGTTATGGGTTGATATTTATTGAATTGTTGACTGTGATTGCGGCGGTAAAGTTAACAATAAATTGTCAAACTGCCAAATATATGTTGGTCACTTGCGGATGAGGCGCTCATAATCGGGGTTGCCGCGTGTGAGCAGCGACTGCATGCGCTCGCGGTCGTTGAGCACCTCCAGCGCCGCCTTGAGGTCGGGATTGCGGTGGTTGGCGACGTAGCTGTAGGCACTCACCTCGCCATACACGTTCCGTGCCACTTGTGCCTTGACAATCATGCGCAGCATGTCCTGGCTGATGCGATATTTCTCCTCGTCATACTTGACGCTGTCGTGCTCGCCAGCGTCAATCAGACCCTGCATGATGTCGTCGGTGACGACAAACTGCTGGTCGTAGTCCTTCAAGGTGGGATAGCGCGACTTGATGTCGTTGCGGTGCTGGTCCACATAGCTCAACACATATTGCACGATGATGCCCTTGGCCACCAGGTCGCGATAGTAGGTGGTGTACTCGCTTGTGTCCAGTGGCACGAACACGTCGGGCATCACACCTCCGCCACCATAGATGGTGCGTCCGTTGCGCAACGTGCGATATTGCAGCGAGTCGTTGAAGTGTATGCTGTCCAGGCAATAGTACTCGCCCTCGTTGGCGCGGTCGAGCAGCTCGTGCTCATAGGACTTCTTGTCGCCCTTGTCATAGTGTTTCTGTATGCACCGCCCGCTGGGGGTGTAGTAACGTGCCACTGTCAGACGCATCATCGAGCCGTCGTCAAAGCGGAACGGCCTCTGCACCAGTCCCTTGCCAAAGGTGCGCCTGCCCACCACCACGGCGCGGTCCCAATCTTGCATGGTACCGGCAAAGATTTCGGCAGCCGATGCCGAGTACTGGTTGACGATGACCACCATGGGCAGGTCCTGATGCTGTCCCAGCCCGTTGGCCTTGGCCTCGTTGCGTGGTTGGTTCAAGCCGTGGGTGTAGAGGATGAGTTGTCCGCGCTCCAGAAACTCGTTGCACATGTCCATGGCGGCACTCAAGTATCCACCGCCGTTGTCACTCAGGTCCATCACCAGCTGGGTCATGCCTTGCTTTTCCAGTTTCTCAAGGCCGTCCATCATCTCCTCGTAGGTCTTGGCACCAAATCGCGAGATGCGCAAGTAGCCCGTGTGGTCGTCGAGCATGTAGCAGGCATCCACGCTGTACAGGGGTATCTTGTCGCGAGTGATGCGGAAGGTGATGAGCTCCTTCACACCATTGCGCTTGACCTGCACGGTGACGCGGGTGCCCTTGGGGCCACGCAACCGTTTCTGGATGTCTCGGGTCTTGAGCTTCTTGCCGGCGATGACGGTGTCGTTGACACTGATGATGCGGTCGCCCGCCACGATGCCCACGCGCTCGCTGGGTCCACCGACAACGGTCTCGATGACATACAACGTGTCCTGCTTCATGTTATACTGGATGCCGATGCCGCTGAACTCGCCCTCAAGCGGCTCGTCCAGGTCTTGCGTCTCCTTGGCGTTGGTGTACTGTGAGTGTGGGTCTAGACCCTCAAGCATGCCCTTGATGGCATCCTCGACCAGCTTGTCCTCGTTGACGGTGTCCACATACAGGCTGCTGATGGCATACTCGGCATTGAGCAGCTTCTGCATTGCTTGTGGCATCTTCTGGGCTGTGGCGGTGAGGGCTGCGACGCACAGCATGATTGTTGCTAACAGTTTGTGTTTCATGCGGGTTGATTGGATTGTGTTTGTGTTGTTGGTGTGATGGTGTGTGTCACGATTGCTGTCCTGGTGGCAGCAGCGATGCGTCCACGCCAGTGGGCAGATAGGCACTCACGTCCTGGCCATAGTGCACCAGCTCGCGCACGATGCTGCTGCTCACGTGGCTGTACTCGGGCAGGGTGTAGAGCAATATCGTCTCGATGCCCGACAGGTCACGGTTGACCTCGGCCAGGTGTTTCTCGTTCTCAAAGTCTTGAATCAGGCGCACGCCGCGCACGATGAACGATGCGCCCACGTCGCGTGCCGTGTCAACGGTCATGCCGGTGTAGGCGATGACCTGAACACGAGGCTCGTCGGCAAACACACGTTCAATCCACGCGATGCGCTGTTCAACGGTCATGAACGACCGCTTGCTGGCATTCACGCCGATGGCAATCACCAGCTTGTCAAACAGTGGCAAGGCGCGGCGTACAATCGACTCGTGGCCGCGGGTGAACGGGTCAAACGACCCTGGAAACAGCGCCACACGGCGGCCTGCGGTGGTGGCAGTCTGTTGGTCAGTGCACAGTGATGTCTTCATCGTCCTCAATCACTAGGTTGTCAATAATAAACGTTTGGCGCTCCATCGTGTTCTTGCCCATGAAGAACGCCAGCATCTGGTTCACCGAGTCCTCCTTGCGCAGCGACACGCGGTCCAGCCTCATGTCGGGACCGATGAAGTCCTTGAACTCGTCGGGTGAGATTTCTCCCAGACCTTTAAATCGGGTTATCTCGGCATTGTCCTCGCCCACGGCGTTGATGGCGGCCACACGCTCGGCGTCGCTGTAGCAGTAGTAGGCCTCGGCCTTGTGCGGTGTGGCCTCGCGCTTGGTGCTGCGTGTCTTGCGCTTGGCTTCCTTCTTGTTGAGCACGCGGAACAGCGGCGTTTGCAAGATGTACAGGTGGCCCGTCTTGATGAGCTCGGGATAGAATTGCAGAAAGTAGGTCAGCATCAGCAGCCTGATGTGCATGCCGTCAACATCGGCATCGGTGGCGATGATGACCTTGTTGTAGCGCAGCCCGTCGATGCCGTCGTCGATGTTGAGGGCGGCTTGCAGCAGGGCAAACTCCTTGTTGGTATAGACCTTCTTGGGGTCCAGGTCATAGGTGTTGAGGGGCTTGCCACGCAGCGAGAACACGGCCTGGGTCTCCACGTCGCGTATCTTGGTGATGGAGCCGCTCGCCGACAATCCCTCGGTGATGAACAGGCTGCTGTCGCCGCGACGGTCGTTATCCTTGGGGGCACGGGCATCGTTGAAGTGCACGCGGCAGTCACGCAGCTTGTCGTTGTGCAGTGCCGCTTTCTTGACGTTCTCGCGCACCTGCTTGGCAACGCCGGCGATGGCCTTGCGCTCGCGCTCGTTGTCCTGAATCTTCTTGAGCAGGACCTCGGCAGTGTCGGGCGTCTTGTGCAGGTAGTCGTCCAGCTCCTTCTTGATGAAGTCGTTGATGTACTTGTAGATGGTGGGGCCGTCCTTCCACATGATGCTACTGCCCAGCTTGATTTTGGTCTGGGACTCAAACACCGGCTCCTCAACCTTGATGCTGATGGCGGCAACGATGCCGTTGCGTATGTCGCTGTACTCAAAGTTCTTGCCGTAGAACTCCTTGATGGTGCGCGACAATGCCTCGCGAAACGCGCTCTGGTGAGTGCCGCCCTGTGTCGTGTGCTGGCCGTTGACAAACGAGTAGAACTCCTCGCCCAGTTGGGCGGCGTGGGTGATGACCACCTCGATGTCGTTGCCCGTGAAGTGCATCAGCGGGTACAGCGGGTCGTTGGTCATGTTCTCCTTGACCAGGTCGCTCAGGCCGTTGCGCGAGTGATACTTCTTGCCGTTGAGCATCAGCGTCAGACCCGTGTTCAGGAACGAGTAGTTCTTAATCATCGTCTCGATGATGTCCTCGTGGAACTCATAGTTCTTGAAGATGCTTCCGTCGGGGGTGAAACGCACCAGCGTGCCGTTCTCCTCGCCCTCGTCTGCCGCAACGATGCCGCTCTCCTGCGTCACCAGTCCCTCGTGATAGTGCACCGACGAGCATTGTCCGTCGCGCACGCTGCGGATATAAAACTCGGTGGACAGGGCGTTCACTGCCTTGATGCCCACACCGTTCAGTCCCACCGAACGCTTGTAGGTCTGTGTGTCATACTTGGCGCCCGTGTTCATCTTGGACGACGCCGCCTTGACCTGGTCCAGCGGGATGCCGCGGCCATAGTCGCGTATCGTCACTGTGCCATCGGCCACGTCAATCTCAATCACGGGTTTGGCATAGCCTGTGTTGAACTCGTCGATGCTGTTGTCTATCACCTCCTTGATGAGCACATAGATGCCGTCATCGCTCTGAGAGCCGTCGCCCAGCTTGCCGATGTACATGCCCGGACGCTGACGGATGTGTTCGCGGGGGGTCAACGTCACCAGACGGTCATAGCCGCCAAAGTCTGACGCGCTCGCCGCAGCACCAGTGTTGCCGCCCTGCATGATGTCGCTTGTCTGTTGATTATCTTGTGACATAAATTGTGTTTGCTTCTCGTTTTAAACCTGCAAAGTTAAAAAAAAATCCGCAATTCACCCCCATCACCCCACCACAATAAACTTTATTAACAACTCCACCACCCCACACGGCAATGTCACAAGAGATAAAGCGGGCATTCCAGAAATGACTATTGAATAAAAATATCAGGGAGGAGAAAAAACTGTTTTTAGAGGTGGCAGGTGGAAAAACATGAGGTTGATGCAGGTGGGTTGCCAAAAAAATGTTAACTTTGCAGTGTCGCATGCAACATTATCAACGATGTGGGTGAGTTGCTGAATATATATAAAAAGAAGAACGAGTTGTGTATAAGATAACATGGGACAAGGAAACGGGTGGTGTGCGGCTCCATTCACGCATTGTGGATGGAACGCTGGGGGTGTCTCCCCGTCCTGTGTTCTGGGAGGAACTTGACTTGCTGAAGCTGAATGAGCTTGGCTGGAAATATCCTCACGCTGACGAGCCGTTGCTATGGGCTGTGAACAAACAATACTGGTATCGCGGTGAGTTGATGTTTGAGGCTAAAGGTGCCAACATCTATGACGCTGCCACGGTGGTCTTTCAGCCTGGCAAGGAGCAAATGGAACTCTCGCCAGTGAACGTGAAGAAAATGCTAGATGCCAACAGTGACTTCATGTTCTTGCTTGAAAGCGAGGCAATTGAGTTTATCCGAGAGACATTCGTCCAGTATGCTGGCGCAAGAAAGAGTGTCGAGCAAGTTGCTGCTAATCAGCTTGACTTTGACATGATTGCTGCACGCATGGAAAAGAAGACCAAGCAGAAGATGGCTATCGTTCGCGAGGATTGCGACAGCTTTGATGTCATGCCGTTAGAAACAGCCGAGCAACAAGGCAAGCGAGTGTTTCAAACCACAAAGATTGATAAATTCATTGCCTCCTTCAGTGGAGGCAAAGACTCACAAGTTGTACTCGACTTGTGCACACGTGCTATCCCCAGCAATGAGTTTGAAGTGATTTATAGCGACACTGGCTATGAACTGCCGCCGTCGCTCGAGCTTTACGAACAGGTGCAACAGCACTATCACAAGCTCTTTCCTGAATTGAAGTTCACAATCACGCGCAATCACGAGAGTGTGTTGAACTATTGGGATAAGATTGGGACACCCAGCGATAAGCATCGATGGTGCTGCTCGGTCATGAAGACCGCCCCACTATATCGTTCTCTCAAAATCGAAGGAACAAACCAGCAAGCGAAGTCTCTTGCGTTTGAAGGTGTGAGGGCTGAAGAGAGTGCACAACGAACCAATTATGAAAGAATAGGTCGAGGAGTTAAACATGATACAGTGATCAATGCGCGCCCCATTCTTCACTGGAACACGACAGAAGTTTTTTTGTATTTATTTGAGCATCAACTACCCATAAACGAGGCATATCGGTTAGGGAAGCCAAGAGTTGGCTGCCTGATTTGTCCTTTTTCTTCACCATGGGACGACATGATTGTCAATACTAAATACAAAAAAGAGTTAGAACCATTCTTGACAAAATTGGTTGACATATCAAAGAAGCGACATATTCCAAACCTTGAGGAGTATATAAAAGATCATAAATGGAAATTACGTGCAAGTGGTAACATCGTAGGTTCAAAAACGAGAGTTACATTTCCCACACAATTTCCAACATTTGTTGCTCAGGTGACAAATGCACAGAAAAACATCGAAACGTGGCTACCTGTATTAGGTGAATACACTATAGCTCATAACGAAAATCAATCTTTAGGCGAACTTCGTTTTAAGAAATCCATATATCGTTTTGAGATAGACTTTAAATCGGATAGAGATTACACTTTTTCGCTTCACGATGTGCAAGATCCACTTTTAGTGCAACTATTAAAGCGGATTATTTATAAAAGTGCTTATTGCATCAGTTGTGAGGCATGTGAGGTGGAATGTCCAACTGGCGCACTATCGGTGTGGCCAACAGTAAATATAGATAAACAAAAATGCATCCATTGTTATAAGTGCTTACATTTTCATGACAGAGGATGTGTTGTGGCTGATTCTTTGACTATGAATACAGAAACGAATATTAAGAACGGTGGTATTTCTCGTATAGGCACTTTTGGACTTCACGAGGAATGGTTGCAAGAGTATTTTGCTGATCCATTTGGATTTTGGCAAAGTAATTCTTTAGGAAACAAGCAAGAACAAAGTTTTAAGGCATGGCTTGTTGATGCTGATATTATCACATCCAAAAAAGAGATCACTGAGTTCGGAATCTTTTGCAAAGAGAACTATGAGGATTATCACAATTTGGTGTGGGAACTAATTTGGATTAATCTGTCAGTTGGTTCTACTTTAACTTCATGGTTTATTAACACAGTGAAACCGAACCAGTCGTTTACAAAAGCAATGCTTGATGAGTTGGCTCTAAACACATTTGGTGGTTCTAAAAACACCATTACCTATGCGATTGGCGGTTTTGTGCAGGTTTTCAACTATTCGCCGATAGGTAACTTGCTCTGTCAAGGGTGTTCCGATGATGGAAAATCGTTCACACGAAAACCGTATGACGATTTATCTGGTACCGCGTTGGCATATTCTATATATAAATATGCCGAAGCACGAGGGGTTCATTCATTACGAGTTCATGACTTCTATCAAGACACCTGTGAAAGTGGACCCGCAAAAGAATTTGCTATTTCTAAACCCACGTTTGAAAGTCTCTTGCGACAACTTAATTCGGCTTCAAACCGAGTTCTGATTGCAGAACTAAATATGGGCTTAGACAGCATTACGCTTAGAGATGACCTCAAACCCTTAGACATCTTAAAGCAATTAACCATTTAGTTATGGCAACTTCACTCACAAAAACCTTGTATAAAAACATGCTTCTTTCTGTGAGGGTAGCAAAAACGAATGGCAAAATTAACCTTGCCAAACCAATTTTTATGCTTTCTATAATTGACGGGATAAAGAATGGTCTAATTTTAAACAACCGCATTGAATATAATGTGAGCTTAATTACGACTTATCAAAATTTGTTCGCACTCTACACTGGAGATGGCTCGAAATTACCAATGTGTCCTTACTACTATTTAGAAAGTGATGAATTTTATCATTTGCAGAAAGACAAGAGTGTAAGGTCACCATCTGCAAAGTTTCTGCGAGAGCATGTTGAATACGCATACTTGGATGAATCATTGTGGGACTTATTGCAAGATAGTGCGGTACGTGATGAATATAGAGAAGCTATCATCAACTATTTTATAAAACCAAAAAACTAAAGAAACCAAAAAACCAAAAGAACCACGGATATGGCATACAGTAAAATTATCCAACTGCGCGGAATGCGCATGGCATACAGCATCAAGGAAGAGGGTGTCGGCGACTGGAAAACATTCATTGTGAACGACCTGTTTGATGGTGTGCTGCGAGATGCGATTCGTGCTGTCCGCAACAACGATGCCGATTACCACAAACCACTGTGGATAGCAGGCACCTATGGCACTGGCAAGTCGCATGCTGGAGCGGTGTTGAAACACTTGTTGTGCGATACTGTTGACGACATCAGGGAATATGTGGATGCCGAATACAACAAACCACAGTATGAAACATTGAGGACCTCACTGTATGAGCTGCGCAAGGAAAAGCGTCTGTTCCCCGTGAACATGTATGGTCAGCAGAATATTGCTCACGAAGATGACTTATCGTTGCAGCTGCAACGTGAAATCAAGCGGGCACTGATGGCAGCCAATCTGGATATCACGGTGCAGACAGACTTTGACATGTATGTGCAGCACATCGAGAGCCAGCCTCAATTTTGGGGAAACTTGATTGAACAAAATGTAGAATTAAAGAGCGATGCCCCCGACTTGCACAAACTGAAACAGCGCCTGCGAGCTGGGGATGCCAAGGTACTCCATCTGGTTAAATCTGCATTGCGAGTGGGAGGATTTGACATTCGCTTGCAGAGTGCTAATCTGCAACAGTGGATTTTTGAGGTGCAGGATGCATTGCGTGAGAAAACAGACTATTGTGGCTTGCTCATCATCTGGGACGAGTTCACCGAGGTGATGACATCAAGCATTGGCACACGCCTGCTGGTGCAGCTCCAGGAGATTGCCGAGGCGATGATGAATCACGAGAACGATTCCTACTTCCTGCTCATTTCACACCCATCGGCATTGAACTCCTTGAAAGAGGAAGAGCGCGAGAAAACCAAGGGACGCTACAACTACGAGACCTATAACATGGAACCCGTGTCGGCATTCAAGATAATGACCAAGAAGTTCCAGGTGAAGAATTACACGCTCTATATGCAACGTCAGGAACGTTTCTTTGATGCGCATCCCGAAGTGTTGGATATGTTTAAGACAAGCGGTAGCGCTGAAAATGAGGCGATGATTGAGAACATCAAGGACTTGTTCCCATTGCACCCTGCCACTGCCAATCTGGCAGCCTATTTTGCGCGTGAGGCTGGTTCCAGTAGCCGCAGTGTGTTTGAGTTTCTGGCGTGTGATGCCGTTCGCAACTTTCTTGAAAGTGACGAACTCTATGATAATGGTGCAACAATCACTGCTGATTACTTGTGGGACTATGTGCAAGGTTTTTTTGAAAGCGACACTGCCCGTTTCGGAGCTGTCACCGAGCGTTACAATAGCCACCATCTGTCTGTTGAAAATCAAGGTGATAATTACTTGAAAGCGTTCAAGGGCATCTTGCTGCTGAACGCGTTGAACAATATTGCCAATAACGACACCGTGACCCCCAGCACCGCTAATATTGAGAATCTATTCATTGGCACTGATGTTGAACCGGAACTAGAAGAGATTCTGGAGTTCTTTAATGACAAGAGCATTATCCAGCGTCAACCCAATGGCAACTACTCCATCTTGTTCACGGCATTGCCAGGCGAGGAGATACAGAAAATCAAGGAAGAGCTCAAGGCATCGAGCTTCCTCAATACCGACCAGGTGATTAACTTTGGAGACACAGCCAGCCGCAAGTTTGCCAGCAACCTTACGCAAGTTGCACGTCCGCTGACATTCCGTTTCTTTAGCATGCAGGCCAACGATTATACCTTGATTAATCGCATCGAGAACGCTAAGCACAAGGCTCAGGACTACGAGACTTTCCTTGCGATACTGGTGGGTCGCACTGGACAAGAAGTGATGCACTTGAAGGACGTTGCCGAGAGGACATCGGCAGACGAGCGTTTTGCAGATGTTGCATTTGTGGTGATGGATGTGCCATTGGGCGAGAGGGAGTATGAGCGCTTCATCGAGTATCAAGCCAATGCTCAATGCGCCCAAAAACATGGGCTGCCGCAACAGCAGCAGACCTATGTCAGTCAGGCTTCGGAAATGATTGACCAGTGGGTGCGCAGCATGCGTTCGGGCAATGCCACATTTTATCTGCAAGGTACTAGCATGGCGGTGGCAGGAAGTCGCTTGACGAGTGCCATCAATCAGAGTATTGCTCCCACCATCTTCAGCAGCGGCCCTGAGTCGTTGGAACTGATCAGGACCAAGAGCAGTGCAACCTATTGGAAGAAAGCTTCGGTAAAGAGTACTGTGGATGCTGTGTTGAGTTATGATAACAAGCCAGATATCCTTGCAAAGAGCATTGGCGCGGCACGCCATGTGGAATTTCTGCTTCAAGACAGTGTGGACGATAATCTGGAATGGAAAGACACGATAGACCCTGAACATCCGTTGAAAAAGGTGTGCGAGTATGTTGACGAGTGGCTGAGTGGTCGCCACACCAGCAAGAACCAGCCGTTTAATCTGGGAGATAAACTAATTGGTCTGACCAAGCCGCCGTTTGGCTTGTTCCAGAGCTATGCACCCATGGCAATGGTTGCTTTTGCAATGCGCAAATATGTGAATGTTATCTTTGGTACTGATGGAAAGCAACTGTCGCCACAGCATCTGGTGGATGTCGTTGTAGAACTCTTCAAGGCATGGGAGAGTGGCAAGACTAGCAATAAGTTGAACTTTGTGTTCGAGAGCAAGGAAGCCGGTAAGGTGCGCAAGTGCCTTATCAATATGTTCAACTTGAGAAATCTGCCTGGTTATTCTGATATCAGTAGTTTGAAAGATGCTCGATGGGCTGTCACCCACAACTTTTCTGGAACCAAAGGTTATCCCATGTGGTCATTGAAATATATTGATGGCATTACCGATGACATGAGAACATTCATAGACAACACCATGAAAGTTGTGACTGATTCTGATAGTGTGAAGAATCCCAACTTGATGAAAGACATGGTGGATGGCTATGACCGCTTGAAAACGGACTTTGGTAATCTTCTGCTTCCGTCTGAGGACAACTTCCGCAAGGGTTTTGAGAACTTCATTATGAGCATCAAGGTTGTTGATGTAGAGGAGGATGAGTTGTCCGAGGCACAACAGTATCTGAAAGAGAATCTGGAGGGTACGGTTGGATTGTGGACCGAAGATGAGGTGCAAGACCATTTGAAAGACTGGCGCATGAGGAAAAACAAGAGCTACAATCCTCCTGCCGACTTCTCTTCAGCCGCATTACTCGCTGAAACAGTATCGCAACCAGTCAGCGTTAGCGATAGTGACCTGATGAGTAAACGTGAGGAAGCGTTGTCACGTGTTGCAAGAAAGGCGGCATCGGTGGCAGAACTGCGTCAAGCCATCGAGGAAATGATTAGACACGAGGACGGTTCAATTATTGATACCTTGTTGAAGTATGTTTAAGCGATTTGCCGATATCAATGAGCTGGAATCTCACGTTGTCGCGGACAAGCAGGCCTGCGGAATTGGTTCTGAAACACTCAACAGATACCCTGTGCGCTTTGTGCTTCTGGATAATTTTAGGGATTGCTATGATTTTGTGAGTTTTTTACAAGCTGACCGTGGGGTATATGTCGAGAGTGTAGATAAATGGATTGACCCTAAATATCCTGACATCTTGCTTGACCACGTTGAGCTTGCCGATAACATCGAGCGATTAATTAGGCAGAGGAGTCCACACGACTGTGCGCTGGCTCCATTTTCGGAGTTAGCTCGTTTCTACGACAACGAGAACCGCAAGGAGTTTGATGCACTCATCAAGACAATAAAGGGTATTCAATCCTTGTCCGACAACCAGCGCGTTTACATTCCACTGGTGGGGCTTGAAGGTAAGATGGAGGCGTTCAGCGATGATAGTCAAATCTTTATCTGGAGACTTGACGGAGACGACAAGGATATCAACTATCGGTTAATACTGACAGATAACCAGGACTACGGCGTTAAGGGTTTGGATAGTTGCTATACCGTCGTCAACAACATCCGCCAGTGGCTAAACATCTGGAAAGACAGTAAGAAACAGGTCACTCCTGTGATTATCTGTAAATCGACAAGCATCTATGCCAATTCGCACTACGCACAGCCTGATAATGCGTTCAGCTACGAGGTTTGCAACAATGCGTATGAGTTCTTAACGCGAGGACTGGGCTTGTCGTTTGGAACAATGCAATATCGCTCCAGCGATGGCGAGAATTGGAATTTGCTGGCACAGGAGATTGATGTCAGCCAGGGGGTTGACTTTGCCAGCTTTGTTAAGTCTTATTTCTCGATAAGCGAAATTGCGAATCACCAGGATTTTATCCGTCTGTGGTTTTCGCACAGCACAATTTTTGACCGCTGGTTGCTAACACGCTTCTACAGCGAATCACAGCAAGATGGGGGCTATTTGTGTCCCATACTTGACAGCGTTGTCAATTATGGGACCAATGAGTTAATTGAAAGGATAGCTGTTACGTTTACCGATGTTCCAGCCGAGATGAAAGCCCGCAAGTGGTGCTTGAACTACGCAGCAGCACAGGGCGTTCGTTTGTCGGACGCAACAGAGGGTAAATTGTCTGCATTGTTGCAGGCATTGGCGACAAGGATTGGTTACATGGGCGCCATTGGATATTTCACCACCATTACTCGCAAGGAGAAAGAGATGGCAATAAGCTGGTTGGGGCAAGGCAAAATCAATATCAACGACATCAAAGGGTTCTTCCCTGACTTCTATTGTTACATGAAAGAGGGTGTGGGCATTTCCACACAAGATTGGGTAGAAAACTATTTTAAGGCCTACAAGATCGCAAAGGTCTCCAATAGATACACCGATGAAATTCGCGATCTGATTAAAATCCAAAACGAAAAGGAGTCGGCGTTTGACACCTGGTATCACAGGTTCTGCACTACTTACACATTAATGGAAAATCGTCGTGACATAGAGGTGTTCTATTGGATAGATGGATTGGGGGTGGACTGGATTCCACTAGTGAAACAGGTCATTGCCGAGAAAAAGGGACAGCAGATTTTCCTGAATGAGGTTCTGATAGCTCGGGCCAAGTTGCCGACGAAGACCGAGAACAATAAGACAGACCTACAGCGTTTGCTTCCAGCTAACGTGCCATTGGAAAAGTCTGGTGACCTTGATTCGCTGGCACATCGTCAAACTAATATTCCGCCATTCACTGTGATTGAAGAAATTGCGCTGGTGCGTAAAAGTATCGAGGATATACTGGACAAGTACATCGGCAAGAAAATTGTAATCATATCGGACCACGGCTTGACTTACCTCTCGCAGATGTTGAATGGCTTGAACCTTGCAGGATTAGAGAGCGACCATCATGGGAGAATTGCCAAGCGAAATGCCAATAGCAATGCAACAGACAACAGCTATTATTGTCTGGACAATGGCACAACCCTGTGCGCGTTAAAACACGAATCACTGTGTGGAAAGGTGCCTAAAGGACAAGGATGTCATGGTGGATGCACTCCCGAGGAAGTGCTTGTTCCCATATTTGTGATTTCCAGTACTCCTGTTGGTTGCAATTGGACCGCCGAATTGTTGACAACCGAACTCAGTGGCATTAACCCCAAGGCTAAGTTTAAAATCAAGAATATACCTTCGACAGATAAGCCGTATCTTGATTATCATGGCATCACACACGAATTGCATGGCGTATCTAATGATGTGTACGAATCGGACGACCTTACGCTCGATGCAAATGATTCGCGGATAGTATTAAGGATTGGAGATGTCGTGCGTGACTATCATGTCGATATTCAGACTGGTGTGAAGGAGGATGATTTGTTCGATTTCTAACAAAATGATATCTGATGAAAGAAGAAATATGTAAAAAAATACGGCAACACTTTGCCGCAATGTCGATTTATAAAGACCCAGCTTCGACCAACAGCTTGTTTGCTGGGCGCAATCTGCCTGCATTTGTAAAAGATTTTCTACTGAAACGTTTTCTCAATACTCAAACAGGTGAGATTGACGAGAAAGCACTAACTCAGTTTCTGGACAAGGTTATACCTGCAAAACAAGGGTGCGTGAAAGACCGTCTGCAAAGCGGCGAGGAAGTTATGTTGTTAGCACGCTTTGTGGTCTATATTGATATAGTGAAAAATGAGCGTCAATTTGCTATCCCCGATTATGGCATAAAACAGCGTGAAGGTATCATTCCAGCATATCTTTACTCGAAAAACGAGGGCGAGTTTGTTGAAGGGGAAAAATGGGGCATTATGAAATTGTGTCTTCTGCCAGATGATGATGGAAAAAAGAACCACATACAAATGGTGGACTATAAACCATTCAAACCCTACAGCTCTGTTGATATCAATTACATTGCCGAAGCCCGAAAATATTTTACTACTGCCGAGTGGATTGATCTGTTGTTATCTGCTATGGAATATGACCCCGATGGATTTGAATCATTAACGCAGAAAATGGAGTTTATAACCCGACTGCTCATTTTCATCGAGCCTCGTCTGAATGTTATTGAATTAGCACCCAAGGGTACGGGTAAAAGCTACGTTTATGGGAATCTGTCAAAGTATGGGTGGCTGGTAAGTGGCGGAAAAGTAACACGTGCTAAGCTCTTTTTTGATAAAACAAAGCAGCAAAATGGCATTATCAAGAATCACGATTTCACGGTGTTTGATGAAATACAAACCATCGTTTTTCAAGAACCTTCCGAGATACAAGCAGCATTGAAATCTTATTTAGAAAGCGGCAAAACCACTATCGATAATCATGAGTTTTCATCTGAGTGTGGATTGATGTTAATGGGGAATATTCCACTCACAGCACAGCATAAGCCCATCTCGCCAATCTATTTTGAGAACTTGCCTACCAATTTCAGGGAGTCGGCATTACTCGACCGTTTCCATTGTTTTATCGAAGGGTGGCTATTGCCTCGAATCGATAAAAGCATGATTTTCAAGGGATGGACCATCAATGTGGAATATTTCTCAGAAATCCTGCATGCCATGAGGACTCAAAACAAGTATGGACTGCTTTTTGACCAGCTTGTGAGATTTGAGACAAAAGCAGATGTTAGAGACAGTAATGCGATTAAAAGAATTGCCACAGCATACGTTAAATTGCTATTCCCTCATTGGCAAAATGTGGAGGATGTCAATGTAGAAGAATTCCAGATGTATTGCTTGGCTCCGGCAATCCATCGCCGTGGAATAATTAAAGAGCAATGTCATCAGATTGATCCTGAATTTAGGGTGCATATGCCAGATGTGGAGATACTATAATAATATTGCTCAGAGGAAAATCAGGAGAATAACCACATATGTTTGTGACTCTCAATAAGAAGAAAGTTTTCCCTGAAATCAAAACTTAACAGCAATAGGTTGTATATGAAAATCGCCAATTGGTTGTGTTTCAACTAATTGGCGATTGAAATTCTTGAGGTCACTAGCGGATTCGAACCGCTGTACCCGGTTTTGCAGACCGGTGACTAAACCACTCATCCAAGCGACCTTGTTGTTAGTTTGCGGGTGCAAAATTACGTCAAATTTTTGGTTTGTGCAACATTATTGTCACATTTTTTTGTTGAAAATTTTTCAGGCTTGGTGCAGTATTCTTGCAATTTGCAGCTGGAACAGGCACTTAGGGCTGTTCGTCGGTTGCGCAGTGTGCGCACGATGGTCCTGACGCATGCCCATACAGCCGCTGTCACGATAATGATTGCCAGGGTGTTTTGTATCAGCTCGTTCATGATGATGTTTTGAATTTTTTCTTGACCATGGTGCTGAGCTTGCCTGGCGTGAGACTGGCGGGATAGTCGGTGAAGGGCAGCACGGTGTTGCATCCGTTGCGATACTCGCTGCATCCGTATGCTGTCTTGCCCTTGATGAGGTGTCCCTTGCCGCAGACTGGGCAGGCGATGTCCTCAACGTGCGTGACGCGCTTGGCTCGCGGCTTGCTGTCGGCTCCCTTGCCCGCTGTTGGCTTGACTGGTGTTGCCGGCTCGACGGTGATGCCATTGCCACTGTTGTCGCGCATGACGTTGTTGACCACGGTGGTAATCATCGCCTTGAGCTCGTCGATGAATTGTGATGCCTGAAATTCGCCCTTCTCGATGCGTCTCAGTTTGTTTTCCCACAGTCCCGTGAGCTTGGCACTCTTGAGCAGTGGCTCGTGTATGGTGTCGATGAGCTTGATGCCAGCGAGGGTGGGGAAGAGGCTCTTGCGTTCCTTGCGTATGTAGCGGCGCTTGAACAGGGTCTCGATGATGGCGGCGCGTGTTGAAGGTCGTCCGATGCCGTTTTCCTTCATGGCCTCGCGCAGCTGCTCGTCGTCAACGGTCTTGCCGGCGGTCTCCATGGCTCTCAGCAGTGTGCCCTCGTTGTAGGGCTTGGGCGGTTGGGTGGTTTTCTTGACGATGGCGGGCTTGTGAGGCAGGCTCTCGCCAGTGTCAAAGTGCGGCATGATGCCGTTGTCGTCATCACCCCCGTGTGTCGGCTCGTCGTCGCTGTTGCGGTCGCTGCTGGGTTTGGCATACAGTTCACGCCAGCCTGGTGACAAGATTTCCTTGCCGGTGGCCTTGAACTCGTGCTCGCCCACCCGCGCCATGACGGTGGTGGTCGAGAATTGGCAGTCGGGGTAGAATGCGGCAATGAAGCGGATGGCGATGAGGTGATAGACCCGTTTCTCGTCAGGTGTCATTGCCACCGTGGATGGGTTGACGTTGGTGGGGATGATGGCATGGTGGTCGGTGACCTTGCTGTTGTCAAACACCTTCTTGCTGTGCGGCAGGCGTGGCAATGCCAGCACGGGGGCTGTGAGCGCGGCATATGGCACCATGGCTTGCATGATGCCTGGCACTTGTGGATAGATGTCCTCGCTCAAGTAGGTAGTGTCCACGCGTGGATAGGTGGTCGCCTTTTTCTCGTACAATGACTGGATGACACGTAATGCCTCGTCGGCAGACATGCTGAACTTCTTGTTACATTCCACTTGCAGGCTAGTGAGGTCAAACAGGCGCGGGGGAGCCTCCTTGCCCTTCTTGGTCTCGACACTTGTCACTTGCAGTGGCAGGCTGGTGATGGCATCCACGATGGCCTGAGCGTCACCCTGGGTGGAAAAACGCCCGTGGGTGCTGTTGAAAGTCACCCCGCGGCACACAGTCTTGAGTTCCCAGAAGTCGGTGGGCACAAAGTTGTCAATCTCACGTTGCCGCTCGACAATCATCGCCAGCGTGGGGGTCTGCACGCGCCCGATGGACAGCACGTCGCGAGAGCGGGAATACTTGAGTGTATAGAGGCGTGTGGCGTTCATGCCCAGCAGCCAGTCACCGATGGCGCGTGACAGTCCGGCATAGTAGAGGTTGTCAAATTGTGCTGACGGCACCAGATGCTCGAAGCCCTGCCGGATGCTCTCGTCGGTGAGCGATGAAATCCATAACCGTTGCACTGGTTTGTCACAGTTGGCCTTCTGATAGACCCAGCGCTGAATGAGCTCGCCCTCTTGACCGGCATCCCCGCAGTTGATGACCTGCTCGGCATTGGCAATTAGTGACTGGATGACACGGAATTGCCGTTTGATGCCGTCGTCGTTCTTGAGACAGATGCCAAAACGAGCGGGAATCATGGGCAAAGCCACTAGTGACCAGGGTTTCCAGTGCTCGGTGTAGTCACCGGGAGCCTTGAGCTCGCACAGGTGCCCGTACGTCCATGTCACCTGATAGCCATTGCCCTCATAGTAGCCGTCACGTTTGTCGTGGGCTCCAATGATGCGGGCAATGTCACGTGCGACGCTGGGTTTCTCGGTAACACACACTTTCATCGTTGTTCCTGATTATTCGGCTGGAGTTTCACCCAGGTGTTGAGCCTTGGCCTCGTCCCACAACTCATCCATCTGTTCGAGGGTCATCTCGTTGACGTGCATGCCGCGAGCGGCTGCCTGTTGCTCCACATAGTTGAAACGTGCGATAAATTTTCGGTTGGTGCGTTCCAGTGCGTTGTCGGGCCGCACACCATAGAGCCGTGCCGCATTCACTAGCGAGAACAGCAGGTCACCAAACTCTTTCTCGCGGTCGAGATCGGTCCCAGCGCGCATCTCGGCTTCTACCTCAGCCAATTCTTCCTTGACCTTGTTCCACACGTCATCGCGTTGATGCCAGTCGAATCCCACGTTGGCGGCTTTCTCCTGCACGCGCTCGGCCTTGATGAGCGAGGGCAGACTGTGAGGCACGCCACCCAGAATGGTCTTGTTTCCGCCTTTCTCGTTCATCTTGAGTACCTCCCAATTTTGAAGCACTTGAGCGGCATTTTCGGCTTTTTCTTCCCCGAAAACATGCGGGTGCCGATAGATTAGCTTCTCGCACAGTGCGTCGCACACGTCAGCAATGTCAAATTTGCCGCGCTCGTCCCCTATTTTGGCATAAAACACCACATGCAACAACACGTCACCCAGTTCCTTGCGTATCTTGTCGTCATCTTGTGCCATGATGGCATCAGCCAGTTCCATGACCTCTTCGATGCTATTGGGACGCAGGCTCTCATTGGTTTGCACGCGGTCCCATGGGCACTTCACGCGCAACTCGTCCATGATGTCAATGAGTCGGCCAAAGGCCTCCAGTTTTTTCTCTCTACTGTTATTAGGCATTTTATATGATGATTATTATGTGGTTTAACATTGTTGGATATCCCAGGCGGTGATGCCGCGCTGGGTGCTGCCCAGCTCGACAGCGATGGCATATAAAGGCTTGTCCTCGGCACGATAGGCCGAAACATAGTTGCGGTCAGCCAGTTGTTCCTTGGCGGCTTGTAAGCCGCCATTATTGTCGAGTTTCAGTTCCATCACGAGGGTGCAGGTGGGGTGTTTCACAACGAGGTCAATAACGCCTGTGGAAACATGGCGCTCCTCCTCGACGGTGCAGCCCATCAGGTAGAACGCGATGCGCAACAGGTAGCTGTAACGCTCCTCACTCAGGTATTCCTTGCTGTTGTGGGCGTAGGGTGTCTCGGCAACTAACTGTTGCAGTTTGCGCATCATATTGTCCATTTCCTGGCGTTTCAGGTCACGTTTGATGCCAAGGATGTTGCTGTCAACAG
>Ga0181612_104120_pt1 | contig 19395 bp, 14 predicted proteins | sample HoacroProtozoa21_FD_119630 | JGI IMG/M metagenome (GOLD analysis project Ga0181612, IMG submission 119630) | Hoatzin crop microbial communities from Cojedes, Venezuel. Combined Assembly of Gp0051906, Gp0051904, Gp0051908 | reverse complement strand
GGTCTGAATGATATTTTTGGATGCCAAATGTTTCTAGAAAAAACAAGTGGAATAGAGTTTCTCTAAATAGAGTCCTTGAGGAGAAAGCTTGAAGAGTTAAAGTAGAAGTGGAAGTCTGGGGTGGGGGTTAGAAAAAAGACAAAATACAATATAATGCCAAGACTTCTATGCTTTTGTTTCATCGTAGAAACAATTTCAACTTAAAACTTAATGCTGTTTGGCAGTAAAAGGATCTTTAATATTGATTTTTCAAATATTTCATCACCACATAGCTAAGGTAAATGATCCAGGGATTTTCCCATTGCTTTCATCCTGTATTTCAGTTTGCTTTAGCTGATTCACCTAGTTTAGTGGTACAATACCTCAGACTTTTCAGATGTTCTATAAATTCACCTGGAAATACTGAGGTTGCGTTTCACTGAACACAGTCTTCATATTTGATGCATGGAATTTCTTTAAATGGTGCGGTACGAACCGGTACAATGGTACAAGCTCAAAGACATACTGTCCACAGTGTGTTTGATAAGCTGACATGGGACAGGATTTCTTTTCGCTGTTGTGTCAGTATATCGAACTCATACCCGGACATCAATCAAATTCTATACAAAGTAGTACAGAAAGTTAGAGATAATTACCAGTTGTTCCTTCATATTAAACAATGTGTACTAATGCATATTTTCAGCATATGTATATCATAATAGGTGATGTTTATAGCATAGATAATACAACAAGAAACCACTCTGAAACATGAATACTTAACTTGCCAAGCCAATTCACATTTATCTTTGACACTGATTAAATTAGTTTCTCAAGATACCACTTGTATTTTCTTTTTCTTTTTGCAAAATCATTGTATTCATAATGGCAAGCTTGAACTATTTTTAAAATACTCTACTATGATACTGTAAAAATATGTCAATAACAAAGTCTTAAAAATTACCTCCTTTAATTCTTCTTGTCTGAAGTCCTTGCACTGCTTTTTCTATCTAAATATCACTGGGAAACTGTCCTGGTAGAAAACTCATTCCATATTCATTATAAAATATATTACCTTTCATGTTAAAAGCAGTATTTTGTCTTCCTTCAAACCCCATTAAACACTTCTCAATGGCACTTCCAAATTCCATATGAACCTATGCCTAGCAAGGTATATTGAAGGGGATTTTACTTCTAAACAGACTTTTGAAGAGGGAGGAAAAAAAAGAAAGAAAAAAGATGCACGTAAATTTCTTAATGTATTCTCAGTGATTCTTACAACTGCAAAAGGCAGAAGTTATTCATAATCATATAGAAAAAAGAGATATATTGAATAACGTGTATTGCACATTTCCCCAGAGAAAATTTATCTTGTGTGTACTGAAAGAAAATAAAAGATTTTGATCTGACTAGAGAGACAGCATAGTTCCAAGCTTCTTCTAATCATGTTGTAGAAGAGACCAGAGCCATCTATACAAATCTGATCATCCAACACGAATCATTCCCTGCAAAACACACAGAATGGCACCTTCCACACACATTATGAGCTGTATGGGAGTACTGGAATATTTACTTTTTTTCACGTTTTAAGGCTGTAATGATATGATGAAGGCATAATACTTTCTTATTGAATATTCTCTTATATGACTTGAAGTTATCTACAGTATGCCTCTGAATCTCATTAGAAAATTTGGGATTCAGCAGAAATACAGGGATTCACTTTATTTAAAATAGTTTTAGACACAAAAAGTATTGGTGGATAGTAAAATACTTTGGTTCAACCAGACCTGCCCCAGCTCACAGGTTATGAAACTGTAACCAGTTAGCCACTGCTAGTCTGTTGAAACCTGGCTGGTTCTTGCTTCTCCATTCTGAAATATAATAAATACATATTGTATGATCCTAATAATTAGATTTATCTAGATTTACTAGCATCAAAAGTAAGATTCAGGTTGCCCCAGGAAGGTACCAGGAGAGGCTGGATGGAAAGACGGCCCTTTAATCCTGAACAAAAGGGTAAATTCAGACTACTGAAGTAATCCTTTTGCAGCAGCACTTGCAAAGTTAAGAGATGTCGAGACAACTTTAGAAAAGGAAGTAAAAGTCACCTAAACATAGCAAAAAGCAAGTGACTGTGATTACCCAATTGAGAAACTTATACATTTCCTGTTGAAAACACAATTAGTGTACTTGAGAAATACAGATTTGCCTGAATTTTGATTTTTTGTTGTCATGAAAAAACAGTATTTTTATAGACATTCATTCTTTTCTGTTTTACTTCTAATTTAGGCTGCAAATAAATTGTTTTCTCAAGATATTTATGCATATGTGAAAATCAGTTGTCTTTGATAATTGCCACAGTCTCCTCTTCAGATACAATGCATGTCTGCTTCATAATTGCACCTACTGTATCATATTTTCAGGCAAGGAATTTGGTGTATTCCCATTCTTCCTAGTCCTTCCTCTATTTTAAAGATATTATACCTCCCCTTTACTGTATCGTTTCTATTCTTTCTCAAAGTCTGACTAACGGAATCACACCTAAAAGTCAAGCACACTCTCCTTGACTCACAACCAGTAGAGAAAGTTTTCAAGAACTAACAACTTTGACAAAGGATGTAAACTTCCACAGAGAAATCTAGAAAGGTTTTCTGAAAGAAACAAGCGACTAAAGCTACTGAAAAGTATTTTGCTCATCACTGAAAAGACTGATATTTTTCCAAACATCTTTAATTAATTTAGTGAAACATGCAGAAGATGCAGAAGGATGCAGCGAAACTTCTGCTTGAAAGATCAGTTTACAAATGAAATTCTGATAGCTAGATTCTCATCTTAAAATCTGTAACAAAGCTACAACTATAAACCACACAGTTTGAGTCCCATTCTTACAGTCAATTTTAAACCCGCTAATTCCTCTATGTTATTAAATACAATAACTTCAAGTTCAATCTACAAATAGTTATTTCAAATTAAAGTGACTGCAGCATTTTGTCTCTTCGATGATGAAAAATAAATCAGTAGCTTTTGTTTTAAAAGCCTACTACTGCTAAATCTTAAACTGCGATACCAATATATTGAACTTCTTGGAAGAAAACTATTACATGCATAAAGATGCACCACTTTAAAAGAGTTATTCATGTAAAGGCTTTTCAACATATTTAGAATATGCTTTAAAAGATGAAAAACAGAACAAATGAAAACTATCAGGAAATTGACCTCAAAACTCATCTATTGGACAAAAGTATAAAATACATAAAAAACTCAGAGAACCAGGGAGAACAGGTGAAGGACATGACAAAAACAAGCAGAGCCCAAACTCAAGAGGATTCGCATCCATTATAAACTGTTGCTGAGGTAGCTTTTGGCAGCAGGAGAAAACATATACTTAGAAACCTACATCCTGCCATGGGAAGCCACAGAATACACCATTGCTTTTGTAAACATGAAATATAAAGCCTTCACACTAAATTGGTTAAAGCCTATTATTCAGCATGTACACAAATCTTGCCAGACGTGTTTTAAGAGGTTTTAAGTAAGCTCCACTTACAGGGCACTATCAGGCAAGAGTCATCCTCAACTACTCAAAATATCCCTGTGTGTTCACAACAGCAACCATGAAGACCACAGATTCCAATGTCAGGTAGTTAAACTGACTCCACAAGGCACCCAAAACGTACAAATGGTGATGGTTATGAAGAAAACTCAGAGTTTTACTTGAAATGCAAGGACACTACACAGATACAAACACACACACAAATATCCAGATCACTACACTTGCCCATTTGGGAAACAGCAAATTCTATCATCTGTAGTTAGTTTGAGTCCAGTTTAGTAAATATAGCTGCTTAAATTCTATATAAGCTGCAGCGTATGAAGAATACAATACATAGAGTTTTGAAATTACTTTTGGAAAGCAACTTCTACAACACTTCCAGTTAGAGAATATATAAAGCATTTTTTTATTATGCCAAGAACATAGAAAAGTAACCATTCTTCTGTCTGAAGAATAAAATGTATTGAAAGAGTCTAAACCAACACACACCAGAGATGTGCATTCCTCTGAATTTTTCTTGAATATATATACACACACATACATACACACCCAGCCTTAAAGTGGGAAACTGAAAAATTTCAGATTTGCTTTGCAGCTGACTTGCTAATCTGTGAGTTTCTTCCTGTTCCTTGAAAAACTGTCACATACAAAGATTAATACTATTCGATAGTTAAATAACTTCGGTTATCAGGAAGAGTTCAAAACTGTTCTGTTCCTACCCTGCAAGTACAGGATATATCTATGTATAGATACTCCTACATTCTATTTGTATCACCACCACACCTGTTCATTTTTTTATCACTGAAGAACACACACTATCGCACCAGAAGAATGGAGTATCTGTGATTTATGTCAATCACTGACATTGAACTCAATGGAGATGCCTGATACTATCTCTGTATTTTATTACTATCAATATGCACTTGTGGTAGCCATTAACATACCAGTGCTAGCCATTGCCTTCTCGTAGAAAAAAAAACCCTCTAACAACCACAAGCATCAGAGGGCATGAAAAATGTTTTGAGAGGCTGAAGAATGCTACATTTATCTTTGCGTCCTACAACTAATAAACCCCACAAGAATATGTACCACTCCTTAAGAAAAAAAAGTGATGGAATTATACCTTTAAGGACAAAACAAAAAAAAAAAGAAAGAAAGAATACCTTCTGAAATGCAACAAAACTACTGTATACAACTTTTTAATCTGGTTTTTTTACTGCATCATAATCACCTTTCATAGCAATAATGGGAGATAAAGTAGTGTGCACAGTAAGAGCTTAAACACAGGAAATATGACTTTTGACTGTACTTAAGGTGATTGAGCACTAAGCTATCTCGGAAAATCAGTAAGGGCAAGGAACCATACTCACTTAAGCAACACCATTTGAGTTGTTCAGGATAACAGTAACAAGGACTTAATTTTGCCATGGGAGCTTTGAATAGTATCCCACAGAGAAATATGCTCCAATAACATGTAATCATTCTGTATATTTCTGATAATCCTTTTTGTTGAATAATTGAAAACCAAAGTAGGAATACTTTAAAACATTAAATGGAAAAGAAAGACATTGGCAAACAGTTTTGCAAAAGAAAGAAATCTTCTATCCAAAAAGTAGTTTAAGAACTGTGGTATGAATTTGTCATAGATAAACTCTGTGAGGGACATCAGAGAACCCACAAATATTTATGGAATGAACCACAATCTGTATACAGAAGTTAACAAATGTCTCATTACAAATGGGATATGTTTTTCCCAGTAACAGAAGCACACAACTTGCATTACATTTAACTTCAGATCCTGTTAGAATTAAAAATACTACAAAGAAAAAAAGTCTGCTTTATATATTACTGGAAAATACTTTTCAACAAAGAAAACATTTGTTGAAACCAAATCTGATGTAAATTATATTCACTCACAAACAGTCAAGAAGAAAACTGTATAGAATAATATGTTTTGAAAAGCTTTCCTGACTTATTTTAGAATAAATTATTCATCACAGTCAAGACTTTTGAATGCTAATTTTCATTATATGAGACAGAAAATTTACCTGGATATGCAGACTCAATTCTATATTTTAAGAATCAGCAAAGGAAACCCAGGAAAAAAAAACCTGTAAGGGGTCTGCGTAAAGTAACTAAACTTTACTTAAGTAACTTCTATAAGTGGACCACTTCAGCTCTTAAAACGGCATTAATTCCCAAGGACCAACTAATTATTTTCTCCCACAGTAACAAAAACCCAAACACCTCTTCTCCTGTGTCATTCCCCCCTCCCCAATTTTACAGTAACAGGTAAAACACAGAATTACTTGGTTAGAGCAAAAGAAAGATTAAAGGGAGGTAACTTGAAAGAAGAAATGTAAAAACTTCAATAATGTTGCTTTATAACATAAAGCATACAACAGCACAACTTACATAAAAAATAACTCCAGCTTTTAGATTTCCTTTTATTAAGTTTTACAGCTTATCTGCAAAATTTTTCATTGCATTCAAGTTGCTGAGTATGTAAACTGTGAAAGGTATCCTGGGACGTTTAAATGGTATTTCATGTCTTTTTTCTTTGTCTCTGTGCCTTTTTTTTGCTTACCTTTTTAAACTGTTATAGTATTTTTAATAATGTTAATGCTGAATCTGAGAATTTTATTAAAATTCTTAGTTTATAGCGTCAGATTCTGTGCTGTGTTTCAAAATCTCAAAGCATGATGGAAGCTTCAGCTGATCCAAACCCAGGCTGCTGCAATACTACCTTTTTGCGAGGGCCAGTCCTTGTGTGCCTATACAATAAATAGGCTCAGGGCAATGACCTGACTGAAGAAAACTGCCTGGTGTGCCCAAAATGGTTTGAACTCCTTCAGCTCCCTCAGTCAGCTGACTACACCCAAGTACAACCAGCAACACCACAGAACAGCAAAGAGAAGCAGGTCTTCGAATAGCTTGAGTTTAGATTTGCAGCCTCGGTGGGCACAAAACTCATTGCCCAAAGAGGACCGTGGCTAAAGCAATGTTGAAAACCAAGATTACATCCACCCCACTCTGGGCTGCCCCAAGGAAGCTCAGGGTCATGCTTCACTCCTTTAGCCCCTTCACTGGGCATGGCTAGTCTACACATCACATGCTTTTGTGGGAAGGAGAGACTTCTTTACTCAAACTGCTCTTCAAACATCTGACATGTTTTCTCTACACCATAGTAAATCAAGAATTAATTTGCCAACGAATGAACAATGAGAGGAAGGGCCTTTATTAGTGTTACAGGAAGCAAATAGTTACATAACCGGATTTCAGTGAAGGAGGCGTGTTTCAGTGCTGGAAGAGAAAGAGGCATGAGATTTCCGAGGGGTTCATTCAAAATGTACAAAAGACTATGAAACAAAAAGGAGAAGAAATGACTCTCCCTAGGGAGAAGACAACCAGGACTGCAATAACCTTAAGATCTCAATTAAAAAAAAACCAAACAACAAACTATGCACAACACGTATTTATCATTTAAAGATTAGGAAATATCAAGGCAAGTAGTTCAAAATATTGAGCATTTCAGTACATAAGATGATAATAGAATACAATGAAAAGTTTAAAAGGATTAGAACTAACCAAAATTAAAACAATTTTTTTTTTTTATTTGTTTGATTTTATTTCTATTAGCTTCACTATAATAGGCTTCATCACAGCAGAACTGCAGGTTTTTGGAAAAAGGGAAATGGAAAACTATGTTAAACAGCACCTCAAACCAGTACAAGCAAAGGAAATCCTAATCTCTCCTCCACTCAGTCACCATAAACATATTACAGATTTCAAAACTGATGTTGTATGAACTTCACATGTCAAGCTTGATATATACACCATATAGCACACAGTAATTAACTCTGTTAAAACAGTGTTTGAGGCAGCAAGAAACATCAGAAGACCAAGGTAACTCGGAGTTCAGGCTGCCGTGTTATCTTCAACTTAGCCTTGCCTTTGCAGAACATACGGTAGTTAAGATCACCCACAGCTGAGAAACCTTTTTATAGAACAAAGTGTAGCGCACTGAAACAACAGAGAAAGCAATGCCCTTGTGAAAGTTTTACTTTACAGCTGGTATTTACTCTTAAGCTGTATTAAGCTATTCAATGATGGCATCTTGATTAAATAGTCAAAGAAATGGAGTACATGCCACAATAAATTATACAAAATATGGTATTCAACACTTTGTAGACTCCTTTTTTGAAGAGATGCTTCCCTCATGCCTGTCTCTGAAGTTCACAGCTACACTGTCTGACCTGGGAATTTCACGACCTGGACCCACAGGCCAGTTTAAAGGGAGTCTGAAAACCTATTCCCAGTTTGGTTCTAAATCACACACAGGTGTTGGTGAGAATGAGCTATACCTGAATAATGAAACAATCATAACCACACTGTAAACTCAAAAGCTTTACCAGGAAAAGCAAATGGAGTTGCCCTAAGCACTGAGATCTTCACTCTACCACAACTCCTTCACCGCTTAGCAAATGGACTAGAGCGAGGCCAACAGCCAAAACAACAAGGCTTGAACACGAAGCATGAGGTTGTTATCATCTCTGCCTGCTGAAGTGTGTGGGCAAGCCAGTCATCGCTAGCCAGGCGCTGATCTGGAACTGGTACATGAGGCCAGGGGAGACCACTGCATTGCCCTGCACTGCTACAGAATGGGTGCCTCCACACGGTGCCCAAGCTCAGAGCGCTTCTCCTTGCTGTGCCCCACCATGAGTCCCTCCTAAACACGTGAGCAAGTTCCCATGATCTCCCAGGTCAAACTCGAAGGAATTTGAGGGATCTATGAAGATGCTCTTTGAAATCTCTGCCTGCCTCTAGAGCAGGACTATTGGGCACATATCAACTCATCTCTGTGAATTCTCATAAAATTAATTTCATTCCTCCTCTCCTCTCCTCCTCACGAAGGGCTGGGATGCTGCTAGGGTGAAGAACACATTTGTGCAAGTCTCTCAGCCAAGTCAGAAGCAGTGCACCCAACTGAAAGGAAGGAAGAACTTTGCAGATAGAATGCATACTAAGTTCTCGAAACAAAATTATTGAGGAAAGATGCTATTTTGAGTATTTTTTTTTAAATACACATTGTTTGAGAGTTACTAGGAGACTGTAACAGTTCTACAGATTTCACCTTTGCTCTGCTTGAATGAATTGGTTATTTTTTTGAATTCATTCCTTATTGACATTTACTTGATGGGTTTTTTTCCTGACATATTTAATATGGTTTCCAAAAGAGCTGCCCTGATTAACAACAAATGGATGCTTAAATGACACAATAATGGCAGTGCACTTTGATAGGAATGTTTCTATAAAGCATACTTCAATTTGCTTTCTATGAGGAACTGCACACAGAAGCTAAAAAAATATTCTAAGAATCGGGCAAAAAAATTCAGCGCTACTAAGTTAAAGACAAAATATAAATTGGGTATGTGTTTTGAGCACACAGTGATTAAACTGGTGAATTAAAGAGTAAAATAAAGTTGCAGAAATGCTTTTCTTTTTATGATATTTATTTTGACTATTACATTATAAGTAAATGTATTTTAAATACATGTATTTTGGCAAATTAGTTATGTATTATTGCAGATTGCAGTAAAACTCACAATTAAAGAAATTTCAAGTAAAAATAACATTGCTAGTTAAAGCTGAACATTTTTAAAGTTGAATTCCAAATACAAATTTAGCTTTGAATAGCTTTTGGTATTAGATAATTAACAAGCTACATTTCTGAAACTAAATGGGCAGTTCCAGCTGTTATTTTACAATTAGTTTCCACTGAGTCTTTTAAATTAATAACTGCTGCAATAGCCTCAAACACGCCAATGTTAATTAGAAGTGGTGTTTCCATGTAATGCTATCCATATATACAAATATTTTACTGGGCGAAAGGTCTAAGTAGACTTTTTTCTTTTTTGCCTCTCTACTAAAGATAGAAGAGAGAAATGTAAAGCAGGAAAAGACTTTACTTCCAAACCCTATTCCAGAGAGAGGTATAGGTTTCTTACAGAAATTAAAGATGACTTTCCTAGGATTCTTCTACTAAAAAAAGCATAAATTCAAGTACAAGAGTAAAGGACAATATTTAGAACTTACTATTTAACTTGAATATTTTGATTTAAACCCCAATTCAAAAACAATAAAGCTAAAGATTATTAAATTAAAAAAAAAAACCCCACAAACAAAACAAACCACACCAAAAAACCTGCATTTCCAAATTAAATGTAGAGAGAGTCTTGTTAAAAGAATTAAAAAAACGTATGTTGCGGAATAAAAACATCCTGGTCTGAAATCTGAAAAATTAGAAAATAAATTAAAGGAATAAGTTTAAAATATTCACTATTACAATGTTTTTTTGCCTAAACACAGGAAGAGAAGAACTGAAAATGATGGTAGTGTAATCCGTTTCGCAACTTCTATGCAAAAAAATAAATATTTCTTGAAATACTATGATGTTTTTTTTTTCCTAAAAGTTATTTTCCTACATAACATTACCTCTGCAGTTTTAAATATTTTGAAATTAAAGAAAAACTGCAATAGAGTTTTTATGATGCACTGTACCTTTTACTTTTTCTAATTCCCTATGGTAACATATGCACATTTTAATAAGCTGCTCACATTTCCATCAAAAACTGTGTATACATACATTTTTTTCACTGATAATCTTTGTTGCCTTTATTCAAAGAAAAATAAAGAAACTCAGGTCAGCATTAGCTAACTCCTTGTTTGCCTACCAAATAAGCTTCAATAAAGTATGCAAAAAAATAAAGTTCCATTAGAAACATTATAAAATAATCAACTCTTATAAGGAAATATTCATATTAGGTGTCTAATATGGGAAACAGTTATCTGAATGCTAAACTTCTACGCAAAAAAGATTTTTTTTTAACTGTTAATCAGTTTGAAAAGGAAAACAAAGAACTAACCTTTTTGCTCATACTACAGTTGTACAAAATCCAGACTTTTTTGTAACAATCATTTAAAGGTATAGTTTTCTGAATATAAATATGTCCCACAGTAATTTAACACTGAACAAAACAATATTTCTCAAGAGAAGATGCTTATAGATGTGGGTGCTGTTGAAAAGTTTTGCAAAGCATTTGATTTTCCAAACCACATTTGAAAGAAAAAACAGATATCCACACAGACTGCTAGCTATGTATGTGCTTCTTGCATAAACTCCTTCCATCATTCTTTCCTTCCCCTCACTCCAGCACTATCAGCACAGACACACAAAATTGTTTATTACTCCCTATTTTTAAACTGAAGGATTTTTGTTAACCAATTATGGGCATTACATGATTATTACAAGCATGTTCTAGATAAAGCTCCTTGAAGGAAAGATAAATAGCAGATATTTTACAAGAAAAACAACATAATGTTATTTTAAATGTTTGAGAGTTAAAAAACAGCGCAAAACAGTAAGCTACAGCAATGAAAAACAGAGAAGATTAGACACATTTATAACAAAAAAACCTTGTATTGATGAAAATTTAAAAGAAAAAATACGAACTAATTTACAGCTACCTTTTTATGATTAAAGTCTTTACATGTTTTGGGGATTTTTTGGGGGGAGTGCTGGTGTTTAAAGAATTTCCATTTACATCCACAAATTGAAAACAGTCTATGGACAGCTTTATGCTTTGATCTGTGAAAGATCTACACATGAAAATGACCATGGAACATTCAGACCTGGACTATTAAGCTTTGATGTATGACATGAATGAAATCCTAGGATCTCAAAAATGATGAATCCAGAGCATGGACAACAATTAGATTCTTTATTGGCTAAGCTGAGAAAAGCTTGTGATTCTGTTCACCTAAACTTCCAGAACTTCATTGTTCAATAATATTTATTCTGGACTTTATAAGGAAGGCCTTTCCACAACAGCCTCCAAACAGTCTGTATTCTCTGTGCTCTTTGTCAGCCATTTCATTTTTGTTTTAACAATATTTTACCTCAACATGATTTTACTCTATCTGCTCACGGATACTCCCTAAAATCCTCTTTACTGATGTTTCACATCAGAGTTTGCTAAAAACAACTATGTTCGGGATGACTGGCAATTATCTATACAATTGAGCAGGCAATTTGCACTGTATCTGGTATAGCAGGGCCCTTATCCCAGTACAGAAGTAGAACTAAATATCGTCTCAATTTCAACTCTGTGCTGCTTCGTATTGAAGCAGAGCCACGCATCTATTTCCTCTTATTTTTCAATCAGAGAAACAGAATTGCTGGGTCTTGTGATGAAGTTCTCTAAGCCATTTTCCTATTGACACTGTCCAGTTCTGCTGGCAGCGTAGCACTAGTGCTATTCAGTGTTCTAATGCCCCAACATGCATGCTTCTTTTTTTAATTCGGTCCTTTTTATGTCATGTTTCCACCGACTATAAGTGCTCAAGGATTCCAACTATGCTCAGCTTAATCGCACTAAGCACTGTTTGTATACACAGGAAAATACTGTTGTCATTTCAAAAGGTGACAAAATTGTCTCACAGAACACGATCTAACTGGGCAGAAAACTGCTTAAGATGACTACACACACATCTGATTAGTTCCACTTCTTTAAAGCATTATAATTTATTCATGCCGATACTCCACATTAACCACTTTTAATAACTTTTAATAAAAGGGAAAGCACTAAGGAAATGACAAAGGGAAAACATATGAAGGCGCACAAAGAATGAAATGTGGCTTTTCGAGCTACACCAGGAGATGCTACTCTGTTTGCTGCAGCCATCTCCATGCATGGAAAAGGATCTTCTGGCCTGGTGCCCTCAGAATTGCTTTATATCCATCAAAAGTCTGTTTTTTTGACAAGTGATTATCAAACAGATCTAAATAATCTGCTAGGTTAGTTATCTGGAGAAAGACTTGAACAACTTGATCTGAATTGCTTTGAGTAAGAGGCTGGAGTAGATGAAATAGAGAAGTCCTTTCCAACTGAAATTATTCCATGATTCTATGCTTCCCTTGGATTTTTGTAACAGAATCAGCCACATAATTGCTTTTAGCACTCTCCACATAAAAATGTATATTTAAGTTTTTAGAGAAGTGCTTACTGGTAATAAGAAAATTTAACTGATGTCCTCCAAAGCCGATAAAGCATTGCTACAAACACCCCAACTGCTAAAAGTCTCTCTGTAGGGGGCATACAGTTAAGTTCTTGATTTCATTACACTAACACTGTAGCAGAAGCATAACATCGATGTTAGGTACCAAAGAATCCATAGACGAGAGTTTTATGAAGAACTTCAGGAAAAAAAACTTACAGTTGGAATTTTTATCTTACAAGACACCAGACAGCCAAACAAGAGCAAGCCCAGGATGGAGAAATGCAATTTTTTGCCTCCAGAGATGTTTGTGGGTTTTTTTTTTCCCTGTAGTTACAGCATTTATAAAATTTCCCTCCAATGTAATTTCTCTGATATCAAATAACTGGCTGACTTTGAGTCCATCAGGGCGTTAACATGATTTCCCTACCTTAGCACTCTTCCTCCCCAAAACTGCTACACTTTTCTCTGTTTTGTCAAATGTAGTTGACCATTTGTTTGGCGACTTCAAAAGTTCTAACACACACACATCATGATCAGACAAGCCAAGAAATGACCACGTCATCTTGTTTTTCTGCAGCCTGCTGAGTCATCTGCAAGCAGCAGCCCCCCCAATCCCAAATTAAATATGATCAGGTAATTAAAACCCACAAAAACGTGGTTCTCTCCTTCGCGGCTTAGCAGAAACTTGATTTATTCAGACTATCTCACTCCTTCACAGTTTCAATTAACTGCTCTTCCCTCTCTTTAGCCAGGCTAGGCAGCTGCCTCACTTGCATACTCACCCAAAATCTCCTTTCTTCTTCTCCTTAGCCGCATCCCAAGGCCTTGTGGTATCTACAAGAGTTCTGCTCCACAGAACTGGCAGTTTCTTGATGGGAATGTACAATTCTGGTCTTCATTATTGAAGACAAACACACCTTAGCTGGCGTTTAAGAATCAGAAATTCATGAGAAATCATTGAAACAAAGAAACCAACTCCTAGGATTTAGTAGGGAAAAAAAAAATGAGAAGGAGAAATTGTCTCTTAGTGTGACCAGCTAGAAATGTGTCACTGCACTTCTTTCAGGAGCCCTATATTAACTATATTGGTATATGCATCTAATACTACATGTATTAATAGTCTAAACTAAACTAGTCCATTTTCTACTGGAGGAAACAGTTATTTTTAGATTGATTTTTGTATGACATAATAAAACTGAAGGTACTATGTCAATACATTTCATTCCAACTTCCAATAATCACCTGAAAAAATATTTATGCCTAAACTTTTGGGGCACATTATTTTTCCAATATTCCATTTTCAATTTCATTCTCTCTCCAAGTTAAGCAAGTAGGCTATTTTTCCTAAGACATAGATGGAGTCACTTCAGCTTACAGGCCAGAAGTGGCCTGGTTTATTTAGTACAACCTGCAGCCATACCACATTTGCCTCTCACACACTGGCATTCTGTTAATGACATATGAGCACATTCAGTTTTTCATGTATGAATTTATGGGACAAATTCAAAAGATATTTGGAAATTCTTTTCAGCCGTTAGCCATGACAAAGTTTCTCAGCCTTTTGTAAAAGAACAGTTTCTAAATGAGAAGCAAAAACTCTTTTTTTCTCATGAAACACTACAAAAGTGACATTAACTGCATGTGGTTGTAGTTCAGACCCAAACAGAAGACTGTTTAAACCAAAGTGACACCGTAAATTAAGTTTGTATCCCCACTCCAGAAACACTGTAAAGACGGTGGTTCAGACAATGATTTATTTTCTCTTATTCTATTAAACGCAGCAGCAGCAAATTAGAGGAGAGGAGAGGTTGGAAAAAGACAGAAGATTACACACTGGGATTACTAGAATGCTGTAGCAGCTAATTCTTCAGTAATCAACAGGCTGCTGTGATTTTTTTTTTTAGAGTCTCTTAAGCTGGATATTGTACTACTTGTACCTCTGTTGATATTTACCAAGAAATCTTTCACCAAAATACATACATTACACACTGTGTGGGTTTGCTTATTTTACTACTTGATTTTTAAGCATTCTGTATTCGCTCCAGTTACATGTTTTTGCTATCTAGTACCATCCACCATGGGCAGGTTAAGAAGGGCAAATAATGTGTAAGTTAAGAAATCTCATATTTGGAGAAACAAATACTAACATCAGGCCCATGTGTTAAAAATATCCCACTGGGTCTTTTTTTTTCCTTGAATAGGCTGTGTCCTGCCCTAATAATACAAAAACCCTTGTATTCTAGGATTTTCTAAAGAAAAACTGGCAAATGGTGAAATGAACTCTGCTCACAGTCCACTGGTCTATCAGCAGTGACTGCCATGTAAGAAAATGAACGGCTGTCTTCAACCATGCTTCTGTAACTACAGTATGTTCTGAATCAAAGAATATGCAATTAGAAAATGCATCTACTCTGACTCCAAACTTGAATCTTAATATTTTTAATGAAAAAATACTAATTCGTAAATCTTGAAAGTGTTGAAGCTTGCTTAAACAGATCAAAATAGTAACCCTCTTCCCAAACCAAAAGACCACCCACTACCAATTTCAATATTGTCTCATAAAACTCTGCAAAGTAACTTGACACTCTGCCTCGATGTATCTTAAAAACACTAATTGGATGATTAAAGGAACAAAGATAAGACTGAGTCATTTGACAGCTGCTGAGAAATTAGAAGAATGGCCACTGAAGCAGTTAGCACTGAAAATGGCAGACACTTCTCAGGAAGCACGGTGTTGTGAGACGGGTCACTATGAAGCCAGTAACAGTCACAGGAGAGATGTCTGTGGCCCAGTGCTTACTTCTACCTTACCCATTTGGGGTCTTGATTTCTAAAACGAGGACTGGAGTATATTGTCACTGTATAAAACTATGAAAACCAAATATATACTGCACAAACCTAGTCCAGAACATGTATGTATGTAAGACCCAGAGACCTATAATGCAAAAGGGCATCAGAACATTTAAGCAATTGAGTGACTTCTGGTTTGAAAAACACAGAATTTTTGCATTTCAGGTAAAGGCACAGATGCAAAGATATGAGACTCATCCCTCCTGTTGCTTACTCACTGATTTGTAATGTGCACACACGGAACATGGCACAGTTCCCCTAGGAGACAGAAACGACCTTACAGAAGCTGGAACCTGCAGATTCCACTTTAGGACAGGGGATTTTTCTGATAAAATTCTGGTTGCTGTGAGAAGAACAGTGAAACCTACGTTTGGTTCTGTAACTCCCAAAGCAGGTATCAGATGGGAATTTCCTTTGAATCTTCTTTGGTAGAAGAAGAAAGAGCCTGTACAAATGTCGGGAAGATTTCTTTTTATCTGTGAGCATACTGAGAGTTGGATCAGGCCCTGCCATCCAAAGCCGTTGCTGGTGCCAGGCTGTAAGACGTCTTCCACGAAAGCTCCATAATACAATAAACACAATGCACATTTAAAAAAAAAAAAAAAATCCAACAACTATAACTCTACTACAACTAAACATACAAGCAAAACCACTAATTTAAATATTTCCACATGGAAACATGAAGAAAAAGACTCTCTTACAACTTCTAAGTGATGAGAAGAGAAACTGGAGATATTTCATGGTCTCCTAAAAATCCTAGGCTTAACAAAATGTAAAACTTGCTGTCATTTTCTAGGCAGTAAATGTTTTACTGCTGGGAAAAGATTTTGATGTTTGTAATTTCTATTGAAGAGCACTACAAGGTAGTTAAAAATATTGCCACATCTGAAAAACAGACCAACGGGAAGTCTAAGACACTTGTTCATCTGTATTTCTGTGACTTTTCTCACTTGGTATTATTTGCAACCATACTTTCATGTCTGGCAACAGTGCCAACTCTACTAAGGATCATATATTACTTTTATCATGTTGATTACATATGTTCACCAGTTTTGCTGCCTATATATGATTAGTGTGGTTTGCACATACTTAAGAGACACAATCCAGAGCATGACATTTTCACAGAAAATCTGTTTACTGAGAAAGAGCTCCTTAGAAGTATGTGTTCCTTTCAGCTTTGATCTACATGACATCAAGAAACCTACAGTTTGAATATATGTTTACCATTTACATTATTAAGATCTATATCCTTCACACTCTATGGCTACTGAGCAATTTGGTAGCCACAAAAAATTCCCTTTTCTCTTAGGTAAACTTAGTAGTAGCTGAATAAAATAAAGCCTCTTAAAATGTTCTCATCTGTGAGTGTAAGCTTCACAATGACTTGACATTTAAATTCTGTTATTCATCAGCACTTCACAGAAGAATTTGGTTTGTCTAAATGGATTTGAAAGCCCATAAGTGAAGAAAATCAGAAAAACCTGGTTTTGAATATCAAAAGATTGTATGTGAAAAGTATTTTTACAGGCTGCACGTACCCATTTTATTGATCAATTAACTTTACCCAAAATTAATTTTTCTGAGACCATATACGAAAATCCAACCCCCTCCCCCAACACTTACTGATAAATGTCTTTTCTGAGCACAGCTCTACTAAGAGGGTTGTCAGCCTGAGGAGCCATGGAAACAGATCCAATCTTGAGAACCAAAGTGTCTTCTTTAATTGCTGGATTAGCTGTAGTTAGGAGAAGAGAAAAGTATGTGTTTGATTAAAAGTCAAACGCACATGGCAGAAACACTGAAAAACTACTTCTTACAAAAATCTAAAAAGAATGTATGCTAAGGATTCAGTTCTGCTGAGGAGCAACAACTAATGCAAAAAAAGCCATAAAATCAACAGCATTGTTGTGATACATAAAAGACAAAACTGTGTCATTTAATTTCCCCACAGACTTTTATCACACAACTAAATCCTGGCCTGTGACTTCTCATTTTCTCTGATACTTTTTTATTTCAATGTTGTTTTTTTTTGTCCAAAATGATATTGATCCCACAGACTTCTTTGTGATCTGTCTGTTTCTCCAACAACTATCTGCTGAAACATCAGCACGTAAAGCACTCTGAATCATGCACCCTTTTTAACATGGGCCTAGGTCCTTTAGATGTAAAATACTGCAGGATATTAGAATGTAATCATCCTAGTAGCATTTGACATGGGTTGTAACACACAGGAAAAGTTCAAACACAAGGACTGAAACAAGAGAATCTGCAACCTGACACATACACAAAGAACACCATGTAGTACTGGACAGTGAATTCCACATCAGTAACAAAATTACTCCATGAAGAAAAATCGCCGCTTTTCACTTCATCTCCATCATATTCAAATTTCAGCCACATGTATAAATTCCTAGTTTTAAAAGTAGTGGTCATACTAGATAGAAACCCAAAGTTCTGTTCTGCGCCCCCCCTCCAAGTAGTACCACCTTTCCTGTAGTAAACAATCCCTCTGAAGTTTCCCTACAGGAAAAGACTGAGTCTACTGCATCTCCTTCTCAGCAGACACGGACACACACAAAGCATTTGGAAAAGCTTCTGCTGAGGAGACGTCACAGTAACTAGGAAGCTCCTGAGAACATGTGATGCAAGCTCAAAGAGTTCACCATCTGAAATGAAAGGGTTCACTTCAACACCAGCATGATACATAACAAGGATGGAACGATATCACACTTGCTCCCACGTCCAAGGAAATTTTGCAAGACTTTCATATATGAGTTCTGAAAACAAAATGATAGTAGCAGAACAGAGTTTAAATATGTTACTGAAGAGTAAAATGCTTGGTGTGGAAAGAATGAGCAAAATCTACGAGCTTAAAAAATGGCTTCTCCAGACTAATTAACATCTTGGTGAATAAGACACCATGCTTTGCAGCTATATATATACATAAATATATTTTTAAACAGATGTAAGAAATCACAGAATCCACAGAACTTTTACTCTGATATTTTGAAACAATTGTAGGGAATACCACAGTAAATATGCAGCAGAGAGGTTACGCAAGTTTTGACACACAACTAAATCACAAGGGTTTTACTTAGAACCACCTCATTACCAAAAAAGCAAAGTCAAATACATCAGTCCCCAAAGCAGAGCAAAACCATATACAGATGGTTTGGTTGCCAGAACTAAGGTAGGAAAGTTAAGTTGAAAACAAAATCCTATTTGCGACTAAAACAGAAACCATAATTTCAACTTAGATGAAAAAATGAGTAAAGCATTGTACTAAGTATTAGAATTCCTGCCATTATACACTTAATGTGTTGGGGTATTTTTTCTCATACTCACATAAGAAAAAGGTATTAAACATACTTCAGAATGTAACTGCAACTTAATTAGTTGGCAAACGCCTTATTCCGAGAAGCGGTTCTTGATAAAATATATCTTAAGTTAAGAATTTTAATTTGTCTCTGACACTTAGCAAAGCAAAATAAACACAGGCTACTCATCACAGTCTCTATTATGTAAGCATTTTAGGATTTTTTTTTTTTTCAAGACTCGGCATGGTTCTTTTGTGTGCAGCTTCCTGTAGGTCAACGAACTCAGTCAATCTTAGAAAGAAGAACAGTCATTAACATTTTCAGCTGGCTTCTAATGAGTGGGAATCTGAGTCATGACTTTGGTTGATGAATTCGTATCTCTATTTACTAACCCATGAATTCCCCCATTAGCTTTTCAAAATATGGGAATAATGTAGTAAATGTAACCACAGTCATTACAAATATTTTAAAATTGGAGGGGGGGGGAAAGTCTACACTATACTATGCAAGTACAATATAGGAAAAACTTAGAGACCCAAGTGTAATAACGTTCACAATCTCACTTGGTTTTACCCGCTCATCTCTGTCTTCTTTTTGCTGAGCTAAACACATTAGACTCTTTCAATCCTTCCTTGTAAG
>Ga0181612_130936_pt1 | contig 19396 bp, 8 predicted proteins | sample HoacroProtozoa21_FD_119630 | JGI IMG/M metagenome (GOLD analysis project Ga0181612, IMG submission 119630) | Hoatzin crop microbial communities from Cojedes, Venezuel. Combined Assembly of Gp0051906, Gp0051904, Gp0051908 | reverse complement strand
GGACTAGATGACCTCTAGGGGTCCCTTCCGACCCAAAACTTTCTATGATTCTATGACTGTTAACCACATGGCATGCAACATGAGCAGATGAATATGTTACAGGGATGAAAACTTCTTTGAATGTAAGAGTCCATGGGTGTAAACAGTCAAAGCAGAAAATACTGTCACATAGGCCAAGATATTTCTACTATGTTCAGGGAGACAATATTGTGAGAAGTGGCTCTTGGGTGCAGTACAATATTTTGAGATGAGGACGCGTTTGATGTTTAAGAAATGTAGGAGGCAACCCAGAAATTGTGTGATGTGATTTGTGTTTTACAGGATCCCTTGTGCGAACCTTCACTCCTTTTTACTTTCTGGTGGAGCCAGTGGACATTCTGTCAGTTCGCGGAGCGTCAGTTATAATGAACTGTTCAGCTTATTGCGAAACTTCTCCTAAAATTGCATGGAAAAAAGATGGGACTTTTCTAAACTTGGTGTCAGATGACCGTCGCCAGTTGCTACCAGATGGATCTTTATTAATAAACAGTGTGGTGCATTCCAAGCATAATAAACCTGATGAAGGATATTACCAGTGTGTGGCAACTGTGGAAAGCCTGGGGACCATTGTCAGCAGAACAGCGAAGCTCACAGTAGCAGGTAAGTCTTTTTTTTTTTTTTTTTTGTGAAGTGTGAGTAACAGCATGATAATGTAGACGTATATTCTGCCCTTGCAGAAAGAGGAAGGCGCTTTCCAAGAGAGGAAAAGATAGTTTTATCACTTATCAGTGAAGCTTGGGCTGTATCTCTCCTTTTACAAGCTTAAAGTTGTTATATATTCCATTCATCTCAACAGCTTAATGTGTGGGTATTTCTCAGAAAGTGCTGAGGATCAGGAAAACTGAAATGAATGGAGTAAAAAAACCAAAGGTGTCAGGTACATGTAATCACAATGAAGACTTACCCACAACTTAGAATGGGGGGTGAGGGGAGGTGGGGAGAGCACAGTTCTTTCTTTAGGTATAAATATGTATAAGTAGCCTTAAAAGTAACTTTCTTTGCCTGCTTAAATGTTGAGGTTTATCTGCCCTCTGTCATGAAAGGTTTGAGAAGCTCCTAAAAGCTAGTGATGTATGATCTCTAAAGAGCTAGAAGACTGGTAGAGAAAGGAGGAGTGCTGGGGGTTTGTATTTTTCTTGAGTATCAGGTGAGAACAAGGACGTTTGAAAACTGAGAACCAACCCAATGCTTCAAGCTTTCTTGGCAGACCTTAGGAAGCCCAAGTCATATCTGAGCTTTGGTGTTTTGGGTAACCTTTAGGTGTGACTTGGTAATAGCTTTGTTTAGGAGATAGTAAGCAGTGAGTAGATGACATTTGCAGGTAAGAATAAAGAGTATGACTGGGGAAAGTGGTGTGTTTTCAGAATGTCTTTTGTTTATATCTCTGGGATCAGGAGTGTCAGACTGTGTAAGTGTTTTGTAAACCCTGTAGCTGAAAGAGACTCACAATTACTTTATGATAGTGAGACTGAGACTTTAAAAACCAGCAAAAAAAAGGTAAACTAAGGCAGTGTAACTAGGAAAGAAGCCTATGAAGCATTTTCATTTTGTTTCTCTAATGATGTTTGCCAGTCTTTTTCAAACAGTTTTTTTCTTTGCTTAATAAATGTCTCAAGGTAATGAATTCTTTCTGACTAGTGCTACAGCGTTTCCCAGAGCTGCTGCTTACTGTCATTTGTATTCTGATGTTGTTTCGATTAAGTTAGCTTGCAGCATTGTTATGAAACATTAGAAATGTCAGAAATAAAAACAAAAATTTGGGGTTTTATACCTTGAAGGAGTGACTTTCAGAGTCTCTGAATAAGAAATACATTTCTAACTTTGCTGGCAATGAGGACAATGAAAGAAGTTCTCACACACTTATCTCGGGCAATTACCGGCTTCTTACATTGCTGCTGTCCTGATTAATTCTGCGGCTTTCCAAGTGAGATCATTCTGTGTCTTGCTTCTGTTATCATTCTCGTCTATGTGATCATTAGGTAAAGTTAATGGGGTTAAAAATGAAGCTAATCCAAAATGTTTTCAAAATTTCCAGTTCAATTTTCCTGTATCAATGTAGAAGATATTATTTAATTGATAAGCTTTAGTACAATGGAATATTAAAGAGTCTTTTTGTATTTTAAAACCCCCCTGCAATTCTGATGAGTTCTGTTTTCAAAACAGCTTTGGTAGAAAACCGAACAAATATAACCTAAGCCAAGCTAATATGAACATTTACTGCACAAGTGGTTGCCTCTGTCTCCTGTTGGCCTAGGAGCTGTATTAGCAGATTGTTGATCAATTCCATGCAATAAAAATTGTAATTTTTTTGTTCAGAACTGGAGGAAATGTGCTTGACACGTATTCTGCGTTGCCTTATGCCCTGCTGTTAAGTTAGAAACCTGCCCAAGAGCATCCTCTGGCTGCAGTGTGCATAAGTCGTTCTGCTGCTCCAAAAGATCTGTTGAATGTAGGGGTGTGGAAACCCATTTCCTGACTCAGTTAAGCGCCAAGAGCTGTGCCAGACTGCTCAGAGTTTAATCCTTTAGTTAGGGGCAGGGGTAGCTTTGGTTGCTGAAGGCTTTGGAGTAAGAGTTGGAATATTTAAATTCAGGTTTGACTATATTGCTTTTTTTGACCTGATTGAATCCCTCAGTTTTATCAGTGGTTTTTAATATTACTTCCCTCTTTTCTTTAAAATGGAAGCTTTCAGGCTGTGGCAAGTCTGGGGATAGCTGGCATAGTAGGTCTCGGCCGCAAGATAACAGCGAGAGGCAGCTAATTCTCTGCCTAATTGAGCAGTGGTATGCTGAACTCGTACGGAGTGTGTGAATGTTGTACTGTGATGCACCTAATTTCTTTAAAAGAGAATATTATGAGCATAGCTTGCATATTTTTACTGTTACTTATTCATTAAATAACTTCATTACCTGAAAATGCCAAAATCTCGTGAATAATGTAGGCCACGGCAAAGAAAATCCAGTAAAAATATTCTGTGTTACATCATATATCTGAATGAATACAGATTTGGAGTTTTTAGGCTTACATCTGCACTGTTTCCCCTAACAGCTGATAGGTAGTGCTCACCTGTAGTGAGTCTTGCCTAAAGGACCAACAGGCTGATAAATTTTTATAAATTTCTCAAATTATTTAAAGAACTTCTTATATATTAGGGTTTGACAGATCTAAAATTTGTGAGCATCAGAAACTGAAGCTCTCTTATTGCCATAGGATGACAGATATTGATAAGGATTGACAGATATTGATAGGATGACAGATATTGAGGTGTTGCAGGATGCCAGAGGGGTTTAGTCAACCCTTCTATGAAAAAATCAAACCAAAACATACACTCTCGATACCTGAGCGCAGACTGTTCAGACAGTGACTGAATGCATTGTGTTAGAGACCTGCTTGCTTGGTTTCTTGCTTCAATTTGTGCTTTGGACGCAGTGCTATAAATGTGTCATGGCAGGGGAGAATTGGTGGTGGCGTGGATTGGGAAGTGTGTAGTGCGTGTGACAGTGTGCTTTCGAAGAACCTTTTCCATACGTGGCAATAGATGAGAAGCCTTTACTCTTCAGGTTTTTTTGAGGTGCGGGAGTCAAAGTTTCTGTGGCAACTGAGACTCCTGTAGAAATTGATATTTTCATTCTTTAGTTTCTGAAAAACAAGTCAGAAGTTACGATGAAGTATTACATGATGAAGAATACTTTAAATCAGCGTGATTAGCCTGTAACTTGAAATTGTATGCTACTGCACCTTGATAGTAAGTAGTTTACTGTTCTGCCAGACTGCTAGTAGTAAGTCTTTGATTTTTAGAAATTACAACCAGCAAGGAATTTGTTAGTTTTCTTCAATGATGAGTAGTTTCAGGATACATGTATCTCTTCTTCCTGTTAAGTGCGTTTGTGATTCCAGATTTTGGTTCCTTCTAGCGAATGAAGGTTGAGTAGTTTCCACTGTTTCTTTCCTCATTTGCTTCCTCTCGCTGTGCAGGCTTAACCATGTCATCATGGTCTAAACTGGATTTGTGAAATAATTCATTTATTTTTGAAAGTGGTTTTGCTTGCTTTCTTTGAAACCAGAATGTGACTGCACAAGCATCAGGGTAGTGGAGGGAGGTGGTATAGTGGTCATGTACTCTATACATTTTATAGGTTTTTGCCACTATTATGATGGATTTGAATGAGGAAAAGTGAAAGGAACGGCTTAATTTATGTAAAGCCACAGCACTTTTTAATCAGTGCCTTACTACAGTATGGTTTTTTAGTTGGCTTTTGAAATGCAAATCTGTCTTTGATACTTAAGTGACAGATCTTAAGAAGGGTAAAGGGTTGGAATAGCTCTTACAAAACATGAATTTAAAAAAGGATTTACAAAATTTCGGGGGAACTGTGTAATTCATGTCAGGGAAAAAAAATTTGTATGTATTTTAGTAAAAAGCGTAATGATACTAGCTTAAAAATATTGCCGAGACGATTTTTCCCAAGATCTTTTTTTCCAGTCACTGTTTGCTGCTGCTTAGGTAAGGCTTTCATAAAGCTGTTATTGAGAGAATAGATAGACTAAGATCTAAAAGGTCCTAGGAGTGACAGTGGCATTGAGTTTCATCGTAAGGTTCTATATAGCCATTTAAAGGCTGTTCACTAAATTATTTGTTTCACCTCCTTGTCTTCTTTTTTGCCCAGGTGAATCCATCTGGTTTTCTTCCTCTTCCACTTAGTTTTGCATTTGATAATACTTGGCTTTGAGCTTCGTATGTAATTTGCATGGTTATGATGAGGTACTTGTAGAACAGGTAGCTGTATCTCTGCCTTGGTACTAACTTTAGTTATATCTCAGTTTCATTAATTCAAAAAGCACTTGGTGATAATTTATGACCTTTTTTTCTCCCTCCTCAATTAAATAATCTCCTTATATTATTATTTCTTATTTAAATATTCATAGAAATTTTATTTTCAAACTCTATTTTGTAATTACCTTCAGAAAAAGTACAAGTAGATCACTTTTGTTAAGAAGTATTCCTGCCACATAGTATCAAAATCTAAAAGGGGGTTCAGTAACCAGAAAAGGCAGGCTTTTATTTAGTAAAAATTAAATATTTCTTTTGGAACCATCTGAAAACAGATGCACCAGCCAGAATGAGAATGAGCATTGCTTCTTCCTGAAAAGCAATTCTGAAAGCTCTCAGGGTGAAGCTTCAAGCATTGTTTTTGTTGCAAATGCGAACACTGACGCCTTGATAGACTTCCTGTGTTTCCGTTTCTAGCCAGTAATACTTGAGTTGCTTGGGGGTGGCTCAGACCTGTCATGCGTGTGCTTGGAACAAAGATTTGAAGTCCAGGTGTGCTCTAGCACTCTGTTCTCCTTGGCACGGTGTTCTCGGTAGTTCTCTGCTTTTCTGACCTGAGGGAATCCTCCTCCTCCTGCTAGCTCGTTCAGCTAATGGCATAGCTCGGACTGTGCCAGGCTGCTGAAGCCTCTGGCTTGGGATCCTGCGGCTGTTGTGGAGTGAAAGGATTGTTGCAGTTTCAGTAATAAAATCCTCTGTTTCACATCTTCACGGTTTTTGTTTTCAAAAGCTAGGAAACATCTTTTAAAAACTTCACAGTAATTTTTTTTGTCTGTGAAATGAAGCATGTGAAGGTTAAATGTCAGAATGTGTTGACTATGCAATTACCTGTCCCTTGGCGTACGGTATGGTCGTATCCACATGACATGCAGTAAGAAGTCGCTTCCATTCCGTCTGCTGACCTGTCTCCATCCACGTATAGGATCAAATGTGGGGTCCGGGAAATGGGATAGAGGTGTGTGGGGAATGAAATGCTCCATGATGCTGCTCCCTCAGGTCTCCTACAGCTTGGAAGATACATAACCCCATTGTCAGGGGACTGCAGACAGTGAAGATGATTCCTTAGTGAGGAGGAGCCTGAAGACTAGAGGAGGAAGGCTGTGAGCTGTGTTCACTAACCTACTGCGTAACACTGTCAAGCCGTCGAGTTGTTTGACCATTGCGATTTACTTCATGTCAATACATCAGATACAGAGAATAACTTCCCTTGAGAATTTTTTAGCTTATTGCCTTCTTAAGGTTTATTTACATCTTGAATTTATCTAGCTTTGGGCTTCCAAATTGATGACTGGAAGAGCTGTCTGTATAACTGCCACTGAAATTATAGGAGGCCTGGATGAGCAACTACTGTGGTATTTAATATAATGTGGCTTGGAGGAATTAATTGAGTTACGAGCCAGGCGATGCTGATGTCTAATGCTGCTTCTATTGCAGGCACATTATATGGTCTCAAGAAGATCTCCATGTTTTGCCTTTTTCTCAATGGGCTGATAAAGAATTTCTCTTCAATAGATTTAGAATATTACTTTCTGTAATGTAGCAAGATGCTGTAAATGTGTACGCTGAGAGAGGACCTTATAGAAATAAGTAATTCTGTATCCATTACAGTTTTTGGATGATATGCAGTAGGCGAAGTTGTGGCCAAGAAATTACTATCCAGGACAGGATGATTCCCTGAGCACAGCTTGTGGAAGGGAGGAGGACCTGGATGGATGTGTTCTTGCAATTAAAGCTAGATCTCTGCAAGGCACATCATCAAGGAGGTATGTTGTGCTTGTGAGAACCTAATTTCTGGTATGTTGTAGTATTCAGCTATTTAATATCAAAATAATTTATAAACATGTTAAGAATAGCTAAGAATTTTGCTCAGATGTTATTTTGGGCTGAAATTCTCTCTCTTCTTTTAGCCGTAGCTGCAAAAAACTGCATAAAATCAGCCAGGTTTTATGGTTCTGGAGTCATATGTCTTTTGACTTATTTGCCTAACTTTGAAGATTATGTCTGAGCAGGGTGTGATTTCTTACTGGGCTCTGTGTGTGTGTCTGCTGTCCCTAAAGGGTAAGAGAAGCTTCGTTCAGTGGCTGAGCAGAGCAAACTGTGTGCATACACCAGCTCCTTGGAGATACAGTTAGATTAGAAATAGAAGCACTTTTTTTACTCAGTATTACATGTTTCCTTTAAGAGTGAGGGGGAAAAAATCTTGATCTGATCTTCATAAATAAAGAACTTTCTGTACCTTGGAACTGGAAAAAAACCTAAGAGCATAGATACTTCAGTGGAGGATACTTAAGAGCACTTAACCAGTAGAAGTAAGTGACATGGGTGATAAATTTTCCTTGCAAAAGTACATTTTCTATAAAAAAAGCATCTACATTTTTCATTTCATTCTATAACAAATTACTTAGATCAAAATGCATTTCTTTTCAGTGATGGGTAAATGGGGAAGGTGGTTTCAACAAAACTGCAGTTTGTACAGTTTCTGTCAGCTGTTACTGAAAATGTGAGAGTTTAGACATTTAAGACAATAAATGTTCTACCTTATATGTCATTCTAAATTCTTACAATCCACATTTGTCCAGTTAAAGCAGAAAAAAAAATAATCTGTGAGCCCTTGGACCGACCTATGTCAGCACTTGGATTGAGAGTAAAGGTCCAGATCCAGAACTAGTATAGATACTTTCAGTGTAAGGTTAGGAAAAATTAATTTTGTCGTGATTTACCTTTTTTTTTTAATTTTTTTTTTTTTTTTTTTGGAACAGTAACTGCATAAGTTTGGGAGATGGGGAACCGGAGTGACTGAAGTGATGTGTGATACTGAGCGCTTCCCTTTTGGGCATGCAACCTGAAAAGGCTTAGCTTAGAGAGACTGCTGGCGTACCGTCCATTTCCTTGCCTTCCTCCTTTCCAACAAAACCCAAACAAATGCCAAAGCAAAAAGAAGTTGATGTTTTACTTGAATGACTCGTATGTCTCTCACGTGGTATTAGAGAGTTATGGTATAGTTTTTCTTCCAGAATTTGGTTGCATTTAGTTCTCTTTAGGGGATATGGCAGGAGAGGACTTGGATTGCTCATGGCTGAAATAATTATTTTTAGATGAATCAGTAGAAATGGAATCAAACTTAAACTGTAGTGCTTCATACGTAAAGTGAAAGCACTGGAGAGATCAGCAGGGTGTCAACATAGTAACTGCTCTAGACTTAGGAGGGGAAGAAGTGTTGCTTCTGATCCAGGGTCTGTTCCCTCTTGGGCAGCAGTTGTCCCCCTCATTTTAGTGATGTTCGTGCCAGGAATTGCTTCCTGAAATAGCTAGAGCCCGATTCTGAGTCCTTGTCTATCCAGTTCACTTATCCTGCTTCTTAGTGCTGTGTCTCTCCACCAACTCATATGAAAGTATACCGAGTTATGATTTAATATCAGACACCTCCTTGCCGCAGCCAAAGCAGGTAGCCGTACGGTTTGTCTGTGGCCAAATTGGTTGCTGTAATCCTGGGTGAGAGCCCACAGCAGGAGAATTTTAGACATGCTTGTTTTTAAACTCTTCATTCATACCAAATGATCAAGTTATAGCCTAGGTGAAGAGATTCTAATTGCTAGTTGAATGATATTAAAGGCACTGTTTCAATTTAAAACTGCAGGTTTTCTTAAGCTTTTGTGTTTAAAATTTATTACACCTAATAGTGAATAAAATCAAACAGCCCATTTTGACTGATACTGTTCCTGTCCCTCACTGCGTGGGTCAGTGAGCTCGTTAAAGCGGAGTTGTGCTCCTTGGAGGGTGATGAATCCTCTCCTGCAGCTGTAGGAGAGAGGGCACAAGTAGATCTGTAACGCTTGTGCGTGAATTTCCGCTTTAGTAGCGATTTAATATTACTGTTCAGAAAAAAAGCCCAACAGTGTGTGTTTTCTGGAAATGAGTTAATGTTTAGTGCAGTGAGAGATCCCTTACTGAGTCTAGTCAGAAAAGGGCAGGGGAATGACTGTGGATCCTTTTGTCAGTTGGGTCAATGCAGGAAAAAAGCCAAATTGGGAAAACTTCGGATGTCCATTACCAGCTATCCAACTTACAGCTAACGGAAATCTCCCTTCTTGCTGCGCTGTCTTGTTCAAGATGGTCGTGTTAGCTCATCTGCTTGATGCTTAAACACAGAAGTGTTCAAATCCTGTGGTCATTCATTAAGATTTTCTTAATTAGGCATTGTCTTAAGTGCAACATTCCATGTCATTATAAACAAAAAAGATGAGGTTTTATTAGTTTACCAGTTTGGAATTGAAATGGTTAGTCTTTTAATGAGCAAAATGACTTTTGTGCATTTGGTTAATGGTCAGAGTTGTCTTTGTGTTAATGTACTTAAATACACACTTGTTGTAAATCATAAAAAAATTAAAACTCTTTGCAGGATATGTTCAAATCTTGACCTTTGGTTTTGAAAATATGGAAGGCAATATAGTAAATCTCTCGAGGAGCGTGAGTTCTGTGAAAGGCAGCTTTAATGGCAAATTTCTAAAATCACTGGGGTTTGTAGTAGATGATCTGTTGATGGGTGATTCTAGGTGGTGATACAAAAGTAGAAAGTGAGAGCATATTGATGATGTATCAACACCCCAAAACGAGAAAGCTGGATGAACTTTGTTTAGATTAGCTTTCTCATTTGTTAATATTTTCACTCAAATATGTATTTTTCCATGTTTATGTTCAGCATGTCAGCACCAGCAATCCCTTTGTAATTTTGTTTGACAAGTTTTCGCAGAGATTGCTTGCTAAATCCCAAACTGTCAGGGAAGTGATAGTTACATACACAGCCTGGATTCTCAACTCGCTGCAGTTTCTAGTGTGACGTTTGGTAAGATGTTTCAGCTTTATTTAGACAGTGTAGAAGTGAAGGGTCTCCACACTGGCATTGTTCAGATTGAACTCAACTGAATATTGCGTTTTAAAAATGGTAAGAACTTGTACTATCACATCTGCCCAAATGAAAGGTGGCACAAAAGCAGTAAGGGTAAGAAATATGTCAGAAGCATGTCTGTGAGAAATTGTTTATTTTTTCGTAACAGGAATTCAAGAAGTGGTGTAATGATACTGAAAAGGAAACAAAATGGAGGAAAATTATTTTAAATAAGGAAAAACTAAGCTATGAAACTTGGCTATGGTTCATTTCAGTGAGGCTAGTTCTTGGTAACATTCTTAAAAGCACAGGATGTGTCTTACTATTCACAGAAGTACACTAGACATGAAAATGTTAATTATTAAAAAACCCTGCAACTCCTACTTACTTGCATATGTTAACCCCTATTTTTGGGGGGAGCAAGGGGAAAGGTCTCTAAATAATTTATAGTTTTCTGTAAAGGTGTTGCTCTTCCTTCTCTAATAGCTTCTGAAGTCACATTCCTGGATGAGATGCACTGTCGGCCTGCCCTTTTGTGACTGTTCTTAAATTGAACACATTAAAAATAAAGCAAAGAATGTTTCATTATGGAGACACCTGTAAAAACTCTGAGATCATGACCTTAATTGCTAGCAACTGTCCAAGATTCAAGGGTTGGTGGTGTGATAATCCACACTTCAGCTGTTTTCCTCCAGATCCCTTTGAGTGAGCTGCAGTTTTGTTGAGTAATTAGTTGGTTATACTCCTCTTAGTGTTTCGCCTCCTCTCTGCTATGCATCCGTGTTGTCTCTAGACATCTTTTTCAGCTAAATGCTTGTCTCTGTGGAACTTCTGTCTGCTGTTGTATCTGTGTCTCCTGCTACGTCAGTCTCCAAGTACGTTATTTTTGAGGGGTTTCTTTGCCATGCATGGATTCTGTGTATTTCTCTCTGAAATTGTTTAGGCTATTTCGTATCTCTAAATGTCTGTCGTCAGGTACCAGCTGTCGTTGTCACTGTCTATAGAGTTGCCTGCAAAAGTTTTTCAGATCTTTCCTTTCTTCCAGTTGCTTGATAAATTTATCATGACAGTCTTCTCGGTGCATTAATCTTCTGTGAATAGCTGGTTCACATGAGCTTTCGTAATTCATAGCCTCGCCTGGATCTAAAATTATTTAACCTGTCAAGCTCTTTTCTTTCACCAGAATACTTGGGTCTTATTCTTCTTTTGTTATGGCTATTGATTTTGTTTTAGAAAGAGTAATTGTGAGCCTTTTTTTTTTTTTTTTTTTAAAGGCAGTCTATTGATCATGACCTGAGGTTTCTTAAATGATGAGGCAATCAGAATCCTTTAAGGTCTCCTCTTAAAATCTCTCAGTGCTTTCTCATTGCCCTCACTATTAGCAGGATCTTCAGCAGTACCAAAGTTTGCACTGCCTCAGTTGGTTTATCCGTGGTCTTAGAAATGTCTGCTTACCATGTTTCTCAGTGTCTCTATGGATCAAATTTGTCGTGGCTACTGCAGCTTTTCCTGCCACCTTAAGCTGCAGCTATTGATGCTGGAGTTTTTCTGTTCTTTGGCCTTTTAATTGGAAGCTCTGTCTCTGATTTTAATGGCGCTATTCTTTCACCTACTTGATTAGCAGAACTAGTGTTTTTCTGTATTCCAATGCCAGTTCTTGCGGCACTTTCTGAGCCTGACCTTCCGCAGTACCACAGATGCCCCCCCACACTCCCCTCCCCTTTACTGTTGTCATCAACCTCTGTATTTTTTAAGATCTTACTTGAATCACCTTTCTTGTTCCCCTTTTCATTCCTGGAATAATTTATTGGCGTCTTCCTGATATCACCTGACTAGAATTCGGATTTGTTTGTTTGGCCTTGGTCTAGTCTCGTTGTTGTTTTTCAGCACTTTGAATACCATACCAAAGATTAGTTCTTCTTTTCTCATCTCTTGTTTCCTCCAAAGGGTTTCTGAGCTACTTCCATCAAGGAAGGCTGGATTAATTTCTTGCTTGGTATTTCTTCTTTCTATATTACTAGTTTTTTTTTAGGTACAGCTGAACTTTATTATGCTAGGATTTTCCATAACTGCTTCACTCCTAGCTTGAGCAGCTCTATGCAGTCAGTTATCTTTGTCGGAAATTCTTCCAGGACGTGTTCTGCAGTTGCAGAGCCATCTTACTAAGACTGTGAGGTTGTCAGATTTTTGCTCTTCTTGGTGACCGGCTGTTAAAATGTGCTTCCGTAGCTCAGAAAGAAGAAGTACATTTGAGCAATTGTAAGTTAGTTTTCAATATGAAATTCTTCATGCGGATAGCTTAAACATTTTTCGTCAAAGTATTTGATCTTCCAATTTCTTTGTTCTCCTTATATTTCATTTTGAAGTTACCAGGCACCAGCCATTCATCCCTTCTCAGATCCAATCTTGTTCATAAACAAAGGTGTTTAGTAGAGGAATTTTCCTCTGCCGCTGCTTCCGGAGCTGCAGGTGGTCAGGCCGTAAGCCTGGATCATCCCTACGGACTTGGGATGTTGCAGAGCGAAGCAAGCATACACTCAGCTGTTTCAGGTTTTCTTTGGTTAGGAACCCATACCCCAGTTGATACAGTATCAGGATGTACCTCATCTCTTTCAGTACTGTGCTATTCCTGGGACTTCTGTCAAAGGTAGTGTTTGGCAAAGTGGTATTATAATGTTATTTCTAGATGTTTGGCTTGTCTCTTACTCCATATTGTGCTGTCAGTCACGAGTCTACTGACTTCACCAGAATTATCTTACTGGTTTTTGTCTCGCTTTTTTTCATCAAGCTTTTGCGAGAGAAGTTGCTGTGGGGTTACCATGTTCTGGCTTGGGTGTAAAGAGTTGTTCCAGGCTAAGGAAAGTTTCTTAAGAAGTCAGGATCTCTCCGTGTGTTTGTTTCTGTTGATGGACTGAGTTCAGCGGGTACTCTGAGCTTTGTGTGTCCTGGTTCAAAATCAGAATTGATTTGTAATAGTCTATCAGATTTGATCACATCAGTTTGTGAGTTTTTTCTGACATCTGCGTGGCTGTGCTCTTATGCTGTTGTATTTCGGTTTGGGCTTCCAGGATACTAGGCTTTGCAAAGTCTACCACTGGTATGTAAAGGACAACTGGATAAACACTTTTTGTTTAAAATGAGTTCTGTGAGAAACTTTTTTGCCAGGTAAAACTTTAGAACACTCTGATGTATTTTACTAGTCCAGACACCCTCTTACATTTTTGTATGTGTGGTTTCTTAGTTTTGTTTTCAGTCTGTGGTTCTGTGGCAAAGCTGGGATCTGAGAGGGGTTGATGGCAACCGCATCAGGGCGTGATCATTTTTGCTCTACCTTTCTCTGTGAGAAGTTAGTTTTGACAGATGTAATTCTGTTCCTCTTTGCACAAAGTTTTGTGCAATATCTTGCTACACATCTGCATATTTTTCTGTATAGCTTCCCCATGTCATAGTGTCATAGGATGATAGAGCTTGGAAGGGGCGTCAAGATCTGTAGTTCAATCCCCTGTTCAAAACAGCTTCTACCAGGAGGTGATACCAGGTTTCTCTGTGTGTGTTAATTGTATGTGTATAGGAAGATAAGTCAATGTGTGTGTTACTGGTGTGTACAGTGTACAATGAGATCCCCTCCCTTTTCCTCTGGTTCTTAATTCTGCTCAAGGGACACCTTTTTAAATCAGTATATGCCATGTTAATTATGCTGCTAAGTCTGTATTTAACTAAGTCAGAATTCTGATTATGTACTGAAATTTCTCATTCCTGTTCTGTATGCCACATATTTCTCGCTTTAGTTTAGCCAACAAAGACATTTGGTAGCTTTTCCTCTCTTTGTTATAATTCTTCTGAGAATATTCTGTCTCTGCTGACTAGTTGTCTCCTGCCTAGATTTTAGGCCAGGTTGCATTCTCTCCTGTCTGCTTTGCCTAAGCAAGGGGGAAAAAATTATGTGGTACTAGGCGTTTCTTCTGTGTGGAAAGGACTGGAAGCATCTGGCCTTATCTTAATTCAGGTAATGCTGGAGTTCTGTTCTTCATGAATGTTTCGTAATTATGAAGTCTAATCTATTCGCTAGTGAGATTCATGAAATATGTCTTACTAACAAAATTGTATCTTAAAACATGTTTCACACCTCTGCCACTCAGACAAATGATGCTGAATAATGTTCAAGCAAAGCAGAAGAAATGGAGCTGCGATAATTTAATGAAGTGTCCACAGATGGCTGGAGTTATTAATTTTTTAACAGGGTTCGGGAGAGAAACTGGTGCGCTGACAAAATACACGGCATCTTTAAGATCCACTGCTTCACTGAAGGATAACAGACGTTGTAGCTATTTTAACAATGGGGTATCACGTTGCTGTACTCCCATACCTACTTGCTTTGCTAAAGTCTTCACCTTTCCCAAGAGGCTATTTTAACAAAGTAGAAATACAGTTATGGATTTGTTATCACTTTAAATTCGATTAGGCAAAGAAAAATGGGGAAAAAAATTAAGTGTCTTGAAATTATCAGCAGTTGGCGCAATCATTGACAGTCTGTGTTTGGACAGAGCAGGTAATGCAGAGGGATTGTAAGATGAAAGCTGTAGGGTGGCAGCATTTGTAGATGATACTACGAAAGCTAGTTTAGACTTGGGTAAGTTATGAGAAACTTGTGTACCATTGGGCAACAGAGGATTTTCATAGCTGGTATACCGGAGGTAATAGGTTTGGAAAAACTGTCAGCTACTCAAGTATTTTATTTTTCCCTACTGCAACAGGAGTAAGCAGGGAAAAAACATTTGCTGAGCACATGGAGATGCCACAAAAAAAAAGCGCCTGAAACCAGCTTTGGGAGGCAGTTCATTGCATAAACATGTAATATGTGTCTGTGTTTAGAGCTATTTAATACTAACCCGAAGTATTACATTAAATTCCAGTCTGTGGAGTAGCAATAGAGTAGTCAGGCACATGACAGAAATGCTCACAAAGACGTGATCTCACAGGCTTGTGACCATGGAGTAAGGGTATGCAACCCTGCCATAGGCAGGGAAAAAGTGAATTCCTGTGCAGCTTTTGGTTGCCCTTGAGACGAGGAAGTTACTCTCTTCTTATTTTGCGGTCTTGATTTGGCAAGATTGATGCAAAAGCTTAGGAGGTTTCTGAAGAATATTAAATGTGTGTATGGTAACAGCCTCCGTGTTAAATGAAATTGAGCATTTACAGTGACTACTGACAGTATTTAGAGCAGAAAGCAGGCATTTACTCTGAAGTTAGTTAAAACATTGTCATATGGGCAGCTTAGGAATTTTTAATTATGGAAGTTTTTTTTCTTTCAGCCTCTTTGAAAATGATTGGCACTGGCCATGGTCACAGAGAGACTGCTGAAGCAGATTAGCATCTGACTCAGTGCAGTGAATTCCTCCTCTCCTGGAAAGTACAGGAGATGAAATACTGGCTCCATTGAAAGCAGCGGACTACAGCCAGAATTTTTACCATCTGTGTTTTCCAGGAGCAGGGGAATTACTGCTCTTCTAGGCACATCTTTGCTTTTTCAGAAAAGGAGACAATGGGCCACAAATCTCAGTAATGCTTAGACTGGGAATGCCGGCGGAATGGAACAAATGTGCATTGAGTAGATTGTTCATTCACACTCCTGGCATTGCTCCAGTCCTTTGAGGGGAGGGGAGAGACAAAGGGGAAGGAGAAAATAGGGACAGAGTTGGCTCCCCCCCATTTGCCTTCTCCTAGCAGAAAATTTGAACTTTGTGGTGCACCTAATTCCTGTTGTGTGCGTGTGAGAATCAGAGTATTGCTTATGTGTTCTCCTGCCACTATTTAGAGAACATTCCAGGTGGAAAATCATCCTTCCTAAATTGAGTTTATGAAGCTGTGTTGCTGCTAGGTCAGTAGGATTTTTCCTTCAGTATCGTAGAATCAATACGTAATGTATTTGTGCTGCCACAGAATGATTGATGTACATACAAACATGAAAAAATTAGTATCAGAACCCTGAAGTATCATTTGTCATTGCGTTGATTTAGCGAAAATGGTGTAATATCTCCAACGGAATGTCTTGCAACATGTGGGTGAAAAGTGGATGCTGCTTGCTCATTAGAAATGTCACTAATTTTCATTAGATCTTCTTACTTAGTCTTGGTGATTGAAGTGATTGGGGAATAAAAACCACTGAGAGTAAGATCTCATGTTTTTAGAAAATTTAACTTTAAAAAATAGTTTAGAATGTATTTTTCGTTTAAATAGAAAAACTGAATTCACTTAGATGGTAATGTATTTGCAAACAATTGTAGAAAGTTAAGGAAATGCAGGTTTACAAGTCAGTTGATAATTTGAAGAGGAAAAGAGCAGCTCTGTAACGGAAAGATTCTGGACTGGTAGATGAAAGGCTCTTTTCTAGGAGCGTACTGCTGCAGGAGGTATGCCAGCACTCTGGGACCTGCTACTGTGTTTATAAACAGGTCTCAGAATTAATAGTAATTAAAGCTTGTATTTAGAGCGCCTTTTGTGATACATCATTGTTGTTTTGTGGTTGTCTGTTGGCTAAAGCAAAAGGGTCCTCCTCCACGAGGGAGTCTGTTAAGCAGTGCAAATTGCTAATAATCGCAGAGTAAGAGAAATTACTCTTTAGGACAAAATTATAGCCTAGGTTAAAATACATGTTTTAAAAACACACAGAACAATGATCAAATAAAGGTTTTAGTGGTATTTAAGATGACCTGAAAAATGAACTGTAATTTCATTGCTAGTGAGTAATGAAACCATCTTAAATAAAGCTTATTTAACCTTAATGGAGCACCTGCACACCACAGAACATACAATGCCTGTCTTGTCCAAAAATTGAGTAGTACTCGTAAGGGGTTTAAATTAAAGCATAGTTGAGCTTTATGTTAGAAATTACAGGGCTTTAGTCCTCCGGTAACATTCTCACTCGTGCTCGAAGTTGCTGATCCAGTGATTGTAGGAGTGATGGTTGTACAGGGTAAAGGCATTGCAACAGCTGAGGTGAAAACTGGAGTCAGCGTGCATGTCTGACGGAACGGGGAGGTCCAGGCCTCCCTGCCAGGCTGGCGGAACAATTCCCTTCGCATGCAGGTCTTCTCATAAAGATTTCTGATGAATTGTGAGCTCAGGGACTAGTAAATTCTTCCTGAAGAATAACCAGTGTAGAAGGTGTGTCCAGAAAGGCAAGGGGTGACTACAGACCACTTAGTCTGATCTCAACACTGCCCTTTTTAAAGGGATTTTGAAGGTGAGGGTAGTTAAGACAGAGGAAAGTGGAAAGAAGGTTAAACTGTAACTTTGACCGCGGTTTGCATCTGGGTTTCTTGATGAAGCATTTGATGTCTTAGAGCACTATAATACAATGGGCACACCACAGCTCAGCCTTTTGATACACTGTCCTGTTAGAAATTGTTAAAGGTCAACACGATAGAAATTTAAATGAGATTGATAAGAATCTGAGGTGATTATGAACATTTAATGGGTTATATTGAGAGGAAAATCTACAGAATGGAAAGATGCGTCAGAGACTAGACTTCAGAGAAATCGTGTCTAACATCATCAGTCATGTTGCTGTAAGAACAAGGCATATACCTACAAAATTAGCAAGTGTGGCAAATCTGGGAGACCTTGTTACTCTTGCTGTGGCCTTGTTGGTCTTGTAGGAAGAATGAAATGATGCTGTGAACTGAGAAATGGTGAAACTTGTTAACACGGTGTGCAAAGTCATGCAGATACAGCAATATTCTTAGCAGGGTGCTCATTAGGGCGGAGGGGCTGGTGGTTCTATGAGTGAAAAGAAGGCTAGTTGGTGGATTGTGGGATTGACTGTAACCTGTCAGTGTGAGGAGAGCTAATGTGATTGTGAAATCTATTGGGAAGGTATTTTCAGTAGACACAGGGAAGCAATTTTGTTATATTTCCGTGGATGTTTGTGATCTCAAATTACAACAGGCACTTCAATTTGTCTGTTGTGTCTTTGTTGTTCTGCCAGCGGTGCACGGTGGGAGAGTAACAGCTATTAGATATCAGTCGAAGCAAAAGAGGTTCTGAATGGATTAAAGGAGAAAGTTCTTCACTGTGTAGATAGTTGGGAGGTAGTACAGGTTCCTGAAGAGGTGGTACAGTCTCCATCCAGGGGAATTTTCAAGATCTGACTAAACAAATTGCTGAGTAACCTACTCTGATCTCGTAGCTGACTCTGCTCTGACCAGGTCCCTTCCTGCCCGAATGATTCCGTGATTCTGAGTGTTCGAAAATGGATACAATGGCTAGGGGAATGAGGAAAAGAAACTGAAGATTGTAGCTTCATTAACTAAGCAGAAGGAAAGTTGAAAGAAGCTATGATTTTTGTTGGTATGAATACCTCGGAGGGAGGGAGTAATGGATAAATATCAAAGATACAAAATAATTAATACCAAAACAAGGTCAAGATCAAAGGACTAGAAGTTGGTTGTAAATACCCTGGGAGAGGAAATGAGAAACTTTCTTCTCAGGGGAAAGAAGTTGTAGAAGGAGCCTCCAGATAGAACTCCAAGGGGAGGGGAGTAAGTAATGGTTGGAGATCGACCTGCAGAAGGTTATGAAAGGAATTACTTTACAAAACAGAAGTGAGCTGTGTGTTAGAAATGCAGTGTGTTACAATTCAGTCCAGCTATTCTGAAGGATTCTCTGGTTTTGTACCCCCTCCCCAGTTATATGCATGCTTTACGTTCAGTGTGTTTTCTCTCTACAGCATGAGAGATTAGCCACAACTAGAGAGCAGGGATGCATTAACATTTTTTGATCTCTCACATGGCGGCACATGAGAGTTTGTGGATTTTGGTCTTTTACTATAGGTCTTATGTTTAATGTAGAGTGTGAAGATGGTGTTTTGTGGGTTTGCTGAAACAAATCTCTTACGTTGTTGGCTTTGATTGCAGAGCATTGGAGGTGGTGCTGTTGGCCTGGTTCAGACTTATTTTTCTGTGGGAGAAATATACGTAAAAGTTTGATGAAAAGTGTGCATTAAAATTTGTACTTCAGTGAGTGCTGATAATGAACAATTCTACAGTCCAAGTAAAGAAGCTTTTCATTCAAGTGAGAAAAACCTAAACATGTGACATCAGATGTTGCTTCTTGCTGCTTCCTCAAAGATTTCTAAAAAAGACAGAAAAAAAGAAAAAATGGAGAGCCAAGTTCAGACAGTTTAGATGGCAAACAAACAAAAACCTGTGGGATTTTCCTGAAAGTAAACAGGGATTCAAGCTGGAAATGATAGAAAGTACCATTTAACTAAAGAAATGCATGTTATAGATTCTTTCTCAGGCAGTGGAATATGGTGAATATGGACAGAGAAGACTACATGAGATGGAATTCCAGCAGTATATAACTGATAAGCAGCATGTGGTAATACACTTATCTGCCTCTTGTGCCTCAGCTTTCTAGAAAACTCGTCCGTTCCTTTTCCTCCCCTTCGCATGGAAGAGCCATGCAGTATTTTACATCCATGGGTATTTTGTATACTTCAACATCAAGTTAACGTCCCTGGTCTGGGTGGCTGTCTATTATCTGCTTTTAAAGGAAGAAGGAATTGGAAAGCACTGAACTAGGTATTTACAAAATAAATTTAAAAAATCTAGACAAGATTGGTGTTTTGGTTTCGGCTG
>Ga0181612_143828_pt1 | contig 19397 bp, 23 predicted proteins | sample HoacroProtozoa21_FD_119630 | JGI IMG/M metagenome (GOLD analysis project Ga0181612, IMG submission 119630) | Hoatzin crop microbial communities from Cojedes, Venezuel. Combined Assembly of Gp0051906, Gp0051904, Gp0051908 | reverse complement strand
GGAGGCCGTGTGCCGCCTGCTGTAGGTGCCCCTGCTTTGGCAGGGGAGTTGGACTGGATGACCCACAGAGGTCCCTGCCAACCCGAACATTCTGTGATTCTGTGATTCTGTGACGGCTGTCGGTAGGAGCGAGGGGCAATCAGCTGCAATTTGCCTTTATGAGGATGACGAGGCGGCGTGGGAGATGACTGACGTACGCCTTGGCTCCCGTCACGACACGCCGCAGCCGTTCCCAAAGACCAGCGGAGAGTAAGGTGCAGTTTTACTGGGGCTGGGTGCGCACGGGCGGTCTCTGCCCCGAAGACCTTGCGCGCTGCATCAGCCGGAGGAGAGTTACGGGCCCTGAGCTGCGCGAGCGCACGGCGATGTCAGCACCAGGATTCGGGGATTGTATCCATCTCCAAGGGAGTTTTTTTTCCTGAAGACACCAGGGAGTGGGAAAGGTGAAGGAGATGACGGGGCAGATGAGTGGGGCCGAAATGGCGAAGCGTAGCAGAGACCACGAAACGCTTCAGGCGCTTTCTAGGTCCTGTTGTGGCGGGAGGGCTGCGGGGGCAGCCGGGGTGCAGGCAGTGCCCGCGGCGTCGGGGATCGCTGCCGGCTGCTGGCTCCCCGGAGCATCCGCACCTCCGTCCTTCTTCTGTGAGCACTAAAATGCTTTTGGTGCTTGCTGCGCCGGTGCCAAAACCCAACCCAGGCTCCGCAGCCTCCGTCGCGCTCCCGTGCTGCCGCGGTCCAAGGCGACGTCGTTGGTTGAAGAAGGGGTCTGCCACCGACTGCAGGCTCGGAGGTGCCGATTTTAATTAAAAACTTCCCTGGTGCAGCGCGTGGGGTTTATCCGTGGCTAAAAGGAGGTGGGCAAGAGCATTCCTTGGCCTTTGCGCTTGGACGTCTCTAGGCTAAACAAAGCAGGGGAAGTTTTCTCTTGCTAAACGCCCGGTAATCATGTGTTTATGCTAAATTTAGGGCTGGTCCGTTTTCTCCGTCGTGCAAGGGGACAAGGGAGTTCAACCCAAATCAATGGCAGGCGTCTGGATAGAGATGGACTTTCTAACAGCCATAAAAAGATTGCCTTTGATAGGGTCTTCGGTGGAAGTCATTAGAAGGGAAGATCTCATACCACTCTGATGTTAGCCACCAGATTAGCTATTCATATATTTTATTGGTAAAAAATATGACGGGGGATTATTGTGTGAGAACTTTGTGGAAAAGAAAAGAGATAAAAGCAGTTTAACTGTCAGTACATTAAGGCTGTGGTTAGCTCTGTGTAGTGTTACTGGATGGAAGGAGACCAGGTCTCCGAGGACTGTTGTTGCTGGGTTTAGAAAAGCATGGGCTGCGCTGGGGGTTTGGGGAGTGGTGAGCCCAGGTAGCTGAAAGAGGAGAAGTTGAAAAGGAAAAAGGGGTTGGTTTGGCCAAAGCCATGGAGACATTGAGGGAAGTCAGCACTGATGCAGGGGCTGAGGGCAGCTGGTCCCCGTGTCCGTGCAGAGGATGAGTCCTCATCTGGCTGCGAACGGGCTCTTGGCCATGTGAATACGGAAGGTGATGGCAGTCACAGCGTTTGTGTAGCCTTCCTTGCCTCCTGGGTTTTTCTCACCTCCATTTCTTGCGTTTGTCCGTGTTTTTGGCTGCAGACATGCAGAAGTCGTGGACAAATGGCTGCGGTAAACATACAAATTGGTTGCACAGCGAGCGTGCAGGGAGCACGCACGGGGCTCGCCGCAGCAGCCCGCGCTCTGCGTCCATCTGCGCAGCACATGTGTGCCGGGGCTGAGGCACCGAGCTGGCTTCTGGGCTGGGAGATGGAGCCTGGCCACCCGGCCGCTCCTCCGCAGCAGGCTGAGACGTGACCAGTGGTTGTCACGTAAAGATCTTTTGCTGGAGGGGTCCTGGATTAGTGGTGGGGAAGGCTCGTGGCTTCTCTGCTTGGCTGCCAGGAGCCTTGGGGAAGGTGGCCCACCGTGACGGGGAGATAAGTGAGCTGCAGAAGAAGTCCCCAGGGTGGAGGCCCTTCTTTGTGTCTGGCTTGGTTGGCCTGCAGGAGAATGGGTGATGTGATGTAGGAGAGCGCTTTGTTTGGGGAGTTGGAGACCTGCGCTTGGGTCCATGCTCTTCAGTGGGGCACTCAGGCCAGCGCTTTGTAGAAGATACAGAGATGCTTCTGATGTAGAAGATGCAGAGATGTATTGAACAGATGCCTCCATCACTGGCTATACCCAAACAGAAATCTGTGTTGTCATTGTCACCGGTGGGTGTCGGGAGGATGGGGCCAAACTCTTTTCAGTGGTGCCCAGCGACAGGACAAGGGGCAAAGGGCACAAACTGAAGCAGAGGAAGTTCCGTCTGAACATGAGGAAGAACTTCTTCCCTCTGAGGGTGACGGAGCCCTGGAATAGGCTGCCCAGAGGGGCTGTGGAGTCTCCGTCTCTGGAGACATTCAAGAACCCACCTGGGCACAGTGCTGTGCAGCCTGCTCTGGGTGACCCTGCTTCGGCAGGGGGTTGGACCAGATGATCCCCAAAAGTCCCTTCCAACCCTGACCATTCTGTGCTTCTGTGGTTTGTCAGGGGTGGGCTCTCATCCTGAGCAAGCAGCGTTCTTGGCTGAAAAACCATCATTTCTCCAGTACAGCTGTTGTCCTCCAAGGACCTGCAGCAGCCTTAGTGTATTATTGAGCAAGGCCCTTTAGGGGCAGGTGGAGGAAGAGGCATTGCCTGTGCTGAGAGGGAGCACAGAGCTTGCTCAGCACGTGGAGGATGGTTTGAGAGCCTCAGTTAGGGGGTTGAGCTGATGGCATTGGGTGCAAGGTGCATGCCAGCAACGCGGCAGATACAGTGGGAGGCCTCGCAGCATGTACAGGAGACAGGAGGAAAATGTTGGCTTTGAGGATTGCAGTGGAAGAGCTGCTAGCAAGGGTCAGGATGGCACCAGGCTGGGCAAATAAAGTGCCTGATTGAATGCACTCCCAGGAAGGGCTAGAAGAAAAGCAATAGTCACACGAAGAGGTGAATTTTCTGTGCCCTTTGTGTCTTTTTACACCGTCCTCCTTTTTTGGCTGTTGACCACAGGATGCCGTCCTGCCTTTGTGGTGTGGCACAGGGACACGTGGCTGTACACTAGAGTGAGAGGAGATTGCTACTCATGGCTCTAGGCCCGACCCCTATTTGTGTTTGAATTTTGCATGAGAAATGAGTGAAAAGCCAACTTCCTACGGGGATGCAGAAAATGAAAATAAGCCATGAAATGTGCTCATTTTAAGAATACTCGTTTGAAATCTGTCACTGGCCATGTAGTCGCTGGTCCGGACTGAGGTGCCGGTGAAGTGACTACAATGCCTGTGTTTAATTTGCCAAAGCGAACAGCTCCACTGAAATCGGTTGCAGCTCCAGGCAGCACAGTCAAGCCCATGGAGTACTGTTGGCCAGGTCGGAGCTTCATGCCTGCAAAAAGGCACACTCAGCTGGACGGGAGAGGCGAAAGCCCGAGGAGGAATCTACAGCGCTGACGGTGTTTCGAGAGTTGCTCAGCGTGTTTTGTCTCGTAAAGACGGTCACGAACAATAAGTACAGCCAGGGCCCTGGGAGAAGTGGGTTGTTATTACAACATGTCACATGTTATAGCCAATATTCAAACGGGAGTGAATGTAGAAGAAAAAGCCAAAGGCTTGTTCCAGAGCCCTTTAAATAAATGAGAGGGCTCTGGGGGATGTTGACGTTGGATTAGAACTAAGGAGTCTTGAAATAATTATTTTAACTATGCGTCGATTAAAATCATGAAAATATGGGAACAAATGCATGGGTGAAAGCCTTTGAGTGTAACAGAGCAGATTTTATTTTTAAATGTCTTAGCTAATTTAATATGACTGCAGTATTAACTATCCAAATACTTTAAACAAATGGCTCTTGTGACTGTCTTTCCTAGACCTCCAAGTCAGAACCACAGCTGCGCTTCCAAAGGGCAGTTAAATAGTTTTTCTGTACCAAAAGTACATCAGGCAGTGTGTTGCCCCTTTGGGCGTGCTCCTGCTCCTGTTCCAGCCGTACCCTGCAGCCCGCTCACGCACCCGGGGCCTGGCCTCGGGGCTTTCGGCAGTGGTGGCCACAGCTACCGCTTGATGCGGGGCATGTGCTGAGGTCCCACCGAAGGCTGCTGGGCGTGACGAGGCTGGAAGGGCTGGGTTGTGGCTCCTGCAGTGGAAAGCTAGGCTGTGGACTCTGTGGTCTCTGGCTTTACACTCTTCATTGCAGTATAGACAAAAGAGGATGGGGAAAAGGCAGAACCCGCTATATGGAGCAGCATTTGCTTTTTATTATTTTTCATTAATGTATTCTGTAATAATTATTATTTTATCAGCGTTTTATTCATGTTTTTATAACTTTGGGCACAGTTAGATTCTTCAGAAGTTGAGGAACTTGTTTGATAGGTCTCAGGTTGAATGCTAAAGAGCATTTGCACCTGAATGTTTCCTGTGGTGAACCACAGGAGACTGGTCCGAAGGCGAGCAGCTCTGCCATGGCTTTGCGCAGACTCTGGCTGTGTGAAAGCTGGAGCCAGAGCTTGCGGGGAAAGCCTGTTGTCTCTTTCCTTCTGGGTGAATCTGGCTGTTGTGTGGGGGCACTCTCAGGTGGTACCAGTTAACAACCTTCAGTAGTACCCAGCTGTAGGACTGACTCCTCAAAAGCCTTCGTTTCCCACAGAAAGGAGGTAAAACATTGTAATTTGGGTAGCGGATGCACTTCTGCTTTGGATGGGGCTTTGTGGTTGTTAACCTTGCTTTGAATCTTTGGGTACAAAGGGCTGTTTTATCTCTCATATTTTACATTTATTTCAGATGATTGAAACTAACGATATTTCAGAAGAAAAGATAAAGATGAAGCAGACTATGGAAGGTATAAAATTTTATTGTTTTATCTTGAAACACCCTGTTCTAGTGACTCGTGTGCCTTCCCTTCCTCCAACTTCCTGCTCTTGCAGGGACGGCTGTGTGGAAAGGGCGTAGGAAACCGTTTCATCTCTCAGGTTTTGCTGGATGGCAGTTGTTGCCTGGCTTTTTTTTTTCTTATCTGGCTGAGCAAATGCAGGGGTGGATGTTTTCATTTTCGTGTTACACATTCACCGTGCAGATGGGGCAGGTTGCAGACAGATCTGGGGAAATGGGCACGCTTCCATCCCATCACTGATTTTTACAGCAGGTAAAATCCAGACACTAAATGTAATTCTTTCCTAGGAGAGTATTGCTAATGGTAGATATTAATGTGATTGGCTTAAAACAATGGGGGCTACTTTTTTTTATTAAGCTTACTATAAATCAGGTCCATCCTTTTAACAAAACAGAGAGTTTATGCACTCAGAAAATCTGTATAAAGTAGCTTTGAAACGGAACTTCAGTCAGCTTCCGCCCCAGACCGGGTAAGCTGTAACCCTGGTCTGAGCGACAGCAGACCTGGGTGGATTAGAGCTGGATGGCCCAGATGGTCTCCGTTGGGAGCAGTGTCCTACTGCATTGCCGTGCGTGGCATACGCTCTTGGGTGCCTGAAGGATTCAGGGCTGTTCCAAGACGCACAAGGTGATTGCAGATCACATCTTCCTTTCTTGTTCCTAGGAGTCTCATATTTCTTCATTCTTCCTTAGGGTTGGTGTTCTTTAGCTGAAAACACTATCAGTGTAGATGACAGAAGTGGTCTCTAAAGAGCCAGCTTGTCACTTCTCTTTTCAAACGGCGTTTGGCTGATGGTGGCATAGCTTTTTCTCAATTATTCACCTCTAAGGAGCCTGTTCTCTGCAAAGCCCTTGTGAGAGTCCTGCTGAGGATGCAGCAATCTAAACAGAGGTTACTGGGGACTTTTGCAGGGTTAAACTTCGCTTAATAAAAACGTTGTTTGGTTTGAGTGTCCCTCCAGCTGTTTGTGGATTCAGACAGAGGCGTTTTGTCCTAGGTGCTAGCTAGGTGTTGTCAGTTGGCCTCATTGCTGTCTGTGCAGTACCACATTACATGTTTTATACCAAATCGTGTGCTGATTGGCAGGTAATTTCTGCCTAGTGAGGGCAGAACATAACCAGGTCCAGCAGCTGCTGCTCTTAAAATGGCCACTCAGTCCATCTGCGTGTTGTCTCCACGCTGAATAAGCCATATGTAGGATGTACTAAAAACATGTTCATACTTGGGCCACAGAAGCATCATACTTCAAATCTGTGGTTCTGTTTGAGTGTGGAAGTGCATCAGTTCCAGCAAACATGTCTTTTAAAACTGTCTTTGGCTTTCAGTGTAGGAGGTAACACAAAGAAATGTGCTGGGAGTTCCTTTATTTGTTTTTATTAATGTTTTATTCCCTTTTTTCACCTTGTGGTTGCTTTCTTAAACGTGTCCGATATGGTTTCCCATCTGTGTATCCTGCCTCCTAATACCTGGAGCGTGGTGAGATGCAGTGAGAAATACCCGTTATCTGCCCGCTGCTGCTTCTCTGTTGTGGAGGGTGCCGCCGCCATGCCCCTGTCGCACCCCGACCCATGCCGTACACTCGATACCTTCCTGATTTGCACAAAGCATTTTCCAAGCTTCTAATCTTTGTTTTTCCTTTCCCTTCTCCCACAGACCTCCAAGACAAGCTGAGTAAGAGAGACAAAGAGGTGTCATCGCTGGTGTCCCAGACTGAAACTCTAAGGGCCCAAGTAAGTGGTAAGTTTCCCTAATCCAGTGCTGGTGGGAGTGAGGTGTTTCCCTGCTCGTCCTCTGTACTGGTGTTAAACAAGGGCCCAGGTGCTGGAAGGGGCAGGTATAAAACATAACGCTGCCGGTCTGTTAGTGGATATTGTTGGTAAAAATTTATTTAGCAGTTATGATCTCTTTCCATGAGCTGAATACAAACCCTGCAGGAGATATTTGTGTCCTATGGGGAGTGGTTTTAGGGCTCATTGAATGTCAAAAGCTGGAAGAGGCAGAAATAACGGAGCTGGGCATGTTGTTTCCAAGATCTCCCTTTAAATAGGGCCGGATCCAGAGCTAACGAGGTCTATGCTGTTAGGAGTGGGAACTGGGAAAAGGCAAAAAGCAAGAATGTAAGTAAAGGACTAAGTGACCTTTCTTCCCCCATATCCTCTGCTTCTTGTAGCTTTGGAAAATAAATGCAAAACGGCAGAAAAGAAGGCTGATTTGGTATTAAAAGAAAAGAAGAGGATGGAAGGTGAACTGGAAGCCTTGACCAAGAAAACACACGATGCTTCAGGGCAACTAGTCCTGATTAGTCAGGAGCTACTGAAGAAGGAAAGGTCAGTCTGCAGGTCCGAAGGACGGAGCCGGAGACAGGGGGCTGTGTGTGTGTGCGTTCAGGGTGTTGTGATTTACCACCAAAAGATGTCTAAAGGTTAAATTGTGGAAGTGCAGCCCCCAGCTTTCCTGTTTTTGAGATGCTCATGTGGGAATTCAGTAAAATTAGGGGCTGTGAATTGTCAAAGTGACTGCCCTTCCACTGCTCACCAGGAGCTGCAAGACAGCTCGGTGCCCATGTAGATGCTGAATGAAGTCATCTGCAAGGCAGCTAAGCGGGCTGCTGCCCTGCCCTGAAACACGGTGCCCTGTGCAGGTCCCAGTCTCTTCACAGCTGGTGCAGTGGGGAGGACTGGAGATCCGGACCCCCTGAAGTGGTGGGAGTTGGGGCAGGTTTGCTTGCTGGGTCAGGTTTGCTCGCTGGCCTTTCTTTGGATCTGAAGCAAATGTAGGAAGGAGCGTGGCAGGATTCCAGTGGTGTGTGGGCTCTGGAAATGTCTTCACCTTCTCGTGCTGCTTCTTCCAGGAGCCTGAACGAGCTGCGAGCGTTGTTACTGGAGGCAAACCGGCACTCGCCTGGGCCGGAGCGGGACCTGAGCCGGGAGGTGCACAAAGCCGAGTGGCGGCTGAAGGAACAGAAGCTCAAAGATGACATCAAAGGGCTGCGAGAGAAACTGGTTGTGCTGGTGAGGACACCAAAATCCCTTCTGGCCTTGACCTGGGGGCTGGAGGGCTCTGTGTGGCTCGGGGCCCAGGGGCGTTCTAGCCCTTCACCTGTACTCCCGAGTCTTCATGATTTCTTTCGTGCTACTGAGCATCTGATGGGAACTTTCTTGACAGAAGCTGTGAGCTGTGGCCTGGCTTAGCAGCACCTTATTAAGCAGCAAAAATGTCCATCTGTCCTCCAGTGTTTTCCTGTTCCCACTGGTTTTAGATCCATGGCTGAATATGGCTAAAATTTGTGGGAGAAACTGAAGGTCAGTCAGCTACCCTACACTATTTTACACGTTCTCTGACCTAGGAATAAGCAATGTCCTCTAATTTCTGTGTACTTCAGTGTCCTCCAGTGGCTGAAATGTGAATAATTTATTTGAACTCTGCTGGGAACATATCGGAGCGGCTGCTGGTTGCCTTTGGTACGATTGCCTGCAGAGTTGTGCTCTGACCCCATCTACTGTTGAAATCAAAACATGGTTATATGAGTTACTGTGGATTTCTGCTTTGCTTAGTTTCTGTAGTTATTGGTTCTCATCTAACATGCTCCTGTTTTCCCTTTGCTGTATAAGGACAAGGAAAAATCTGTAACGGATCAGAGGCGATACTCCCTGATCGATCCCTCATCAGAGTCGGAAGTGATCCGGCTGCAGCACCGGCTCGTCAGCACGGAGGACGTGCTGCGCAACGCGCTGGAGCAGGGCCACCAGATGGAGAAGCTCATGGAAGCGATGAGGCTCTCCTCTGAGAAAACGCAGGTAGAGCGTCAGCAATTGTGTAGAGCGTCGGCAATCGTTTCCCCGGTCGCTCAGGCCTCAGCAGCCGTTTCTCTTGAGCAGTCTCCTGGGATCTTGCCCTGTGCTGTGGGGGTGATGCAGTCAGCTCTGTCCCTTTCCCTCTGCTGGAAACAGCCTGACAAGGCTTTGTTCTGTCAGATGTAGCTTAAAACTAAGAAAAGCCTTGCTAATTGATAATTACAGATCCTTTTGTGCTTTGCAAGAGTGGTTGCTAAATGCAGTGTTTTGGGGAAAGTTGCAGTGTGAGTAACTTTTTTATCCATACAAAGATGTGTGGCTGCATGTCCTTGTGGTCCTTGTAATGTGAAAATTGAGGGTTTGTGCAATCCCCATTCTTTGAGAGGTTTATTTCCTTGCAGTCCATAAGCAGAAGCTTTGGAGGTGACTGGGAAAATATTTTCGATTTCTCTAACCAGTTCCTGGAGGCATCTCTGTCTGATCTGGGTTTGCTCATGGACGGTGATTGCTCCTGTTCCAGTTGCAAACTTCTCTTCCCAACTTCCTCTGGTCTCCCCTTGTTTCTTCTGACTAAAGCAAAACTGCTGCTGCTGTTTGTATTGCAGCCTCCTTTGTGAAATTGAAGGCTGCAGATAACTTCACTATCCACATTTGGCTTTTTCTGCCTTGTACCTCTGGTGTCTAAGCCCTGATGGATTCCTCCCGTGAAGTGACCTGCCCCTTGTGCCAAGCTTTGTGCTTCACATCCTTTTTTACTCTGCTAGCTGTATTTTCTCTTGTGTCTGCAGCCAGGTCATGGCTTTCAGACCCCAGATGCACCAGAGCTCCTCTTTTACAGGCTCATTTAAATTCTTAGCTGAAAAATGCCTTTCTCTTGCAGTAATGAGCTGCAGTTCACATAGAAGCAGATACCTTAGGATAGCGCAGAACAAGGCACAGAGAGTGGGCAGAGAGCTGGTTTTCCCTGATGCAAATGCAGATATGTTGTGGTAGGTAATCTGGGGGGTGTCAAGTCTTCTCCTCCTCCCATGACACCATCTTCTGCACAGTTTGCAGATACACCAAGTGCGTTGCAGTAGTACTTGCAGGGAGGCAGTCAGGAGGAGGGTGCACAGTAAAAACTGCAGCCCTGAAAGCTTTGCTGGCTCAGCTGAGCATCTGTGTGTTGCAGACAGTCTCCTTGTATCCCGCAGTGCAGCGGCAGCAGCCGTCTGCCAGCACCAGTCAGGACAGCTGTAGTCGTGATGACAAGTTTGTGGCAGTCCAAGGCGTGCTATAATCCTGTCAGTACCTCCAGAGTGACTTTAGCTTCTGCTGTAATTGCCATGTGTCAAACGAAAATGCATCCTGACAACCCCATCTGCTGGAAGCTATGGGAGGGGTGGGGAAAAGTTTTCTCTCTCTGCTTTAATTCTAAGTCCCTGGAGAAGAGGAAATCTTCCCTTTCACATTCCTGTCTCCAGAGGTGGTGCAGGTGGTAATTATTTCTTTCCCAAGTGTAGAAAACAACTAATCTTACATGAAGTGAGTTGGAATGGACCTTATGAGGTCAGCTAATCTATCCTGGTATTACTTTGATACTTTCATGCTTAAGAAATGTTAGAGATACGACAAGGTAGTATTATGCCTTCAGCTACGAACCGTGGTAGCAAGAGACAGACGGAGGTTTATTGTGGGAAGCTAGGCTTCAAACTTCTATTGATGTCAGATTTTAGAAGTGCCTAGTTACAGGGAAGTCTGGATCAAAGCTGCCTGGTTTTGGTATGATATCTGTTCATCCTCCCGCTCAGGGGCTTTCAGGCTGAGCCTGAGGATGTTGTTGGCCTGAAGAGATCCTGGTGCAATAGTTAGGGAATAGTTAGGTTCTTCCCCAGAAGCCATGTTTCTGCTGTAACCCATGCTGCACTACCTTCTGACCTCCTGTCTCCTCTCCGACAGCAGCAGCTGTTGCTCAGGGATCTGCCTTGGCATCACTCTCCCTTTGTCTGCAAAGCCTTCGCTTTTCAGCACGCTCGAGAAGGAAATCTCTAATTACCACAAGCTGCTGCGGCTCTCCCTTCGTCAGCCGCCACGCTCTGCAGTCCTCGGTGTGCATGGCGGGCCTGGCTGTCAGACGAGGAGGAGCAGGAGCTGGGGAGCGTAATGGCACTGTGTCTTCCTCTCCTTGTCCAGTAATTGCTGCCTTGCTGTTTCCATGCCTGCAGCTGCAGAGTGTTTGTCCTGTAAGAGAGGAAGAGGATCCTTGCCTTCTCCATGTCTTGGGAGACCCTGAGCTCCCAGCTTTGCAGGAAACGACAAGGATTTGGCACTCGGGTCTTTTCTTGGAGAGTTTGCAGTGATTGCTCTGGGAGCTTTTTTATTTAATGTCAAATGAATTACACTGCTTTGTGTTCATTATCATGACCATGTACTGCGACCAAATCTCAGACCTGATTCCTGGTGCCTGGTAGCTGCTTAGTGTCCAGATCGGGTGTGCTGCAGGTAGGATACATTGCCTTGTGCAAGGCCTGAATCACCTGTGGTCATGGGTGCAGACCCAAAGCCGAGTCACCACAGCAGCACTACTCTGGCCATCCATCCAGGTAGAATTCGCTGCCTGGCAAACACTTCGGGCTCTCAGAGCAGAGCTGGGTTTGAATCTCAGTCTGGTTTTCCTGCCCAGACTAAACCTCTGTCCCATAGGACTGATCATGCACCTTCCTGGTCACAATGGGAATGGAAGTTGGGTAGCTGGGGCTCCTCTAATGATGGGTTTTAAACCTTGCAGTCTTGTGTCCCCGTGATGTCTGGTTTTGCTGCCATCAGCAATTCACCAATAACTCTGCATCTGATTACCAAGACCCAAGCAACAGACATCGGGCATGCTGTGACTGCAGGCTGCACCTCTCTTCTCTTGTTTCTGCCCGTTGTACTGTCTTTTGAAGCTGAAGAGCTCCATGTTATCCCTGCTGAAGAAACATTATAAATGTTTAAAGGTTCTTGTGCTTTCTAAAGATAGAACAGCCTGTCCTGGCTGCCAGACTTGTCTCCAGAGATGGGAAATGGGCAATGGCAAATGTCCTTTTCACTGCTGGGATGTTCACTGTGCTGTCTTCTGCAGCTAACGCTGCCCTTGGCTGAGGGTTTGTTTATTGGGATTTAAGAGTCAGAAGTGAAGAGCGGGTCTGTGTCCGTCAGGAACTCGGGATGTTTTGGCAAGGACGCGATCCGGCATGTGGGGATTAGGCCAGGGTGCAGAGGGCGGGAAGCTTCTTACCAAAAGTGAGGTGGGATTTTGCATTCTCCTTTCCTTGTGCAGAGTGGGCACTGCATGCTGGGCTGCCAAGGAAGGAGATGGCAGACTTGCCAGATCCTCAGCCCTGGCAGGCAAAACCACTAGGCTCTGTGTCCCTCTTCAGTAAGTATTTGTCCTTTCTCCACTGCAGCCTGTTGGAAATTCTGGGTCTGCTAATGGGATTCACCAGCAGGATAAATCCCACAAGCAAGAGGTAAGTCAAAAGCAGAATGTTGTTTAAAACAGTATATGGTTTTATGTGGTTTCTTGCCTGCTGTGCTGGGGACAGCTCTTGGACAGAGGCAATTCGGCCAGCAAAGCTTGACCGTGTCGTTCCCACAGCAAAGGGGAAAGGGCTTTGCACAACTCCAGTTCCCAAGCATGATGGGAATCTTACCTTACCAGTAAAATCACTTGAAGCCATCAGGAAGGTACCAGTGAGATGCACACTGAGGTGCAATGGGTGCTTGCTCTGGGAGAAACAGTGGGGAGGGAGTTTCCCTTCAGACTCTGGGGTCAGTGCCTGTAGGACTCTTCTCGTGGCAGCACCAGCTAGAACCTGCTTGGTCTCAGGTCTCTGCCATCCCCTTTACGTGGGTGGCATTTGGTGGACATGCTGTCCTGATGTCCCCTGATTCCCATGGTGTAGGGCAAGGCCTGTAGCCTCAGACTTCATTTCCTCATGCAGGGCAGCCAGCCTGAGGAAGAGGCAGTGTGGCTTACTGGGCAGAGCAGTGAGTGAGGTCATGGCAGGCCTGGTGGCATCCCACTCCGTGCCTCAGTTTCCTCTTCTATCTCTGTGCTTGCCCTCATTTTGCCTAACAAGGTTTCTTTTCTTCCAGGAGAAGCTCTGATAGAGAAGAAGGGAAGAGGATCATTTCACGCCAGTATCAGCTCCTGTGCACAGTCAGGAAAAGCGATACCACATCTGGCTTTAGCACCTCCAAAAGACTAGACACAGTATTTTCACTTTAAAGCAGGACAATGTTTATAATATACTAACTGATGTAATCAGGACAATCCTGGAGCCCAGTTTGCCAAGACAGCCATTGTTCCAGGAGGGAGCAGAAGGATCTCTCTGGGTTTGGTTTTCTTACCTATATTGGTTTTGACTGTGGAATTTGTATTGCGTGAGCTGCCCTTGTCCCACCAGCTGACATGGTCTGGATGACAGCTGCCCCAAAATGGTGGCTGAAGTGTCAGCGAGTCCCAGTGACTCCACAGGAGCTGCAAAGGGTTTTGTTTGTGGTGTTCAGCTCCAAAGTATGTGCCCAGAGGCTGCACGCTTCCCACGTGGTCTGTCCCTTCCCGTCCACCCACCCCAGTGTCTTGAAGACCTGCACAAGCGAGTGAAACCTGCTGGGCTGACTGTTCGTGCTGGCACACGTAGGCTGAGGAAGACGGGGTGTGGGGACGTGTTTCCCTCCCCGCCTTGTAGAAGACATTGCTGTTCTAGCGCATGGAGGCTGCTCTTAGTACTTGTATCATAGCATGTTGTGGGAAATAATCTGATTTTGGAGGGATATTTTTTTCATTTCTCACCTTTTGCAGTTTGGGGAAGGAGTGTGGTGGCTCTGAGTTTGGGGACAGGGACACCTTGCTCAGGTTGTCCTTTCTTCCGGCAGAGAGATTTCTGAGCAGGCCTCCAATACCCTGGGCCACAGCCAGGCTGCCCAGCCTAGTCCCCCTCACTCGTATGTGTTTTATTGGGTCTTTTTTGGGCACAGGACTCCACAGACGGTTGGATCTTGGCCTCGCCGGCCTGAGGGCTCCACACTGGCTGCCGTCAGCGTGGGACAGATGCCTTGAGGACATGGTTCCTTCATTGCCTGTTTAATTTGACAGCTAATTGGGGATTGTCTGGCTGTTCTCCAGAGCTATCCTTGGCCCTTCAGTACGATGCCTATCCCCTGCTGCTGGGAATGGAAGAGGCTCAGGTGCTTCTGTGAGCATTCATGCAGTAGTGGCTGTCTGTGTTTGGTGGGTACAGCGATCCTCTCTGCGTGACGGGAGTACGAGCATTTGGAGCAGAAGGAATTCAAGCCTGGAGCCCACACAGCTCTTGTGTTCATACACAGCAATGCAGGCCCAGGCAAGGGTCTTGTTCCTTCTTCTGAAGGCTTTACTCTTCTCTCTAACTTTGCACCACAGCTCCCAAGGGACATTAGGGTGGAGGAGGTGGATGATATGCTTTGAAAGGTGTGAGAGAGGCCAGTTCGGATTCACTGTTCGGTACCACAGGGAAGAGTCAGAGCAATATTTTACCAGGCTTCCCATAGCTAGTGCCCGACTTCCGTCTTCAGAAGCTCTTGTGTGATGATGGGGTGTCTGTGCAAGAGGACAAGACAGAAGAGACCACTGAGAGAGATCTGAGTCAGACCACAGGCAGATGAACATCATGGCATGTCAGCTTCATTGCTTTTTGCCCTGATTTCCTATGAAGTTGTGTCACGTTTTCTTAGTGGGTTGCCAGGCTCTTAGTTCCTTCAGTAGTGGGCAGCCAGAAGCAACCTGGGAAAGGCCTGGGCTTGGGCCTCCTGGCTGCAGTTCTGCTGTGGGGAGGACATTGCTGAATCTAGGCTACAGTACAGTACTGGACTTTGCTCACTTGATGCAGGATTGGTGATCTCTCCCTCCATGCAAGGGGATGGTGAGAGAGGAAGGTGACTTTAGGGGAGGAACGCAGATCAGAAAACAGCCTAAATCTGACATGCAGCAGTGGTGGACAGAGCTTGGGATGTAGTTGGCTGGAAATAATTCAAGTGGGATCCCATCCTGCCCTGTAGAAGTGCTTACTCAGCTCTTGCTGATCACCAGGAAGATTGCTACATCTCTGCCTAGCACTGGGACTTTCCAAGGGATCGTAGGGCTGGTCTCTGAAATCCTTCTGGTTGCTGTGTTCATCTCCTAAGTGAATTAGGAAAATCCTGGAGGGGAGCACTGATTCTTCCAGCCTGCGACAGTGAATACCTCACTGGGAGATGCTGGTTTTAGGAGTTCAGGGCTGGTGTGACCCAGAGTGCTTCTGTTGACTGGGTGGTCTGTGGAGTCACTGCTGCAGCTCTGGCTGGCTTGAGCGGAGCTGACACCAAGAGCTGCTCCCAGTGCTGCCTGTCCCAAGGCCAGGGCTTCCTGGCCACCCACAGGTGGGAGAGCCCGTGCTGCTTTGTAACTTCTTTTCACTGATAGGTCTTCTGGTGACTTGGGACCAAGCTGCATTCATCTACAGAGGAAGGATACCTGTATTTTCCACCTCCCTTGAAGAACCTCTGGCTCCACACAAGGCGGGATCCCCGAGGAGTGGTTATGGGGACCATGTATTTGGCTCTGTTAAACAGATCCGAAGTTGTCAGGGGTGGAGGAGTCTCTGGCTCCTGTCTCCTCCCAGGGACCGTCCCCTGTGAGTGCCTCAGACCTGCGGCTCTTCCCGGTCGGCTTGGGTGAGGGTGCAGAACAGCAGCAGATGGGTCTGAGCAGGTTTAAAGTTAGTGCTGATGGTCGTCTCTGGCTGTAAATAGCTGTGCTGGTCCCTAAGGGTCAGCCAGGAGCTGATGGCTCTTGTTGGCTGTCTGTGGAGGCTGTGCAGTCTGGGTATTGCCGGGCTGTGCCAAAATGGGCAGCAGGGCAAAGCCGGTTCCCCCGTGTCCCCCCCACCCCTGGGGTGCAGGCCGATGGGAGCTGCTCCCCGGACAGGACTGACTGCGGTGCCAGCAGGGCACGTTGTCGCGTGCATCATCCGGGTTTCAGCTCCGCCCTGCGGAGCGGCCAGGAGGGCGTTTGGACACCAGCCGTGTCTTCCCTCTCCGAAGCGGGCGTAGGCTGCCCGGGGGCGCCTGCTGCTGGCTGCCCCTCTGAGGTTGTGCGAGACCAAACTAGGGACAAGCTCGGAAAGGGCAAGGAGGAGATTCCCCAGCCCCTCTATTTATTTGTAAGTTTAATTGCTATTTTTGCCTATGTGGTGGTGTATAAGGTATTTCACAATATTTGGTCTTACTGGCTTGGTTCTTTGGGGGAGGCTTTTGGGGGCACTGGAGCAGTGACGTCGGGCAGGGACTGGTTCCTCTTTGTGCCTTCACTCCCTCTTCAGCTTCAGCCTTGCTTTTACCTTGATCCCCAGGGGCTGGTGCAGGGTCAGGGGGCTGTGTTCTCCCCAGCCCCTCTCCTGGCTCACGCGTGCCGTGCTGGCTGGGGTCCGGGGCGTGCCTCGGCGCACGGCTGGGGGCTGGGGAGCAGGAGATAGCCACATGCGTGCTCAGCACCCTGCTGGAGCCCTCAGCTCCAGGGAAGGACCAGCACCCCGGCCGTGGGACCATCCCTCATGGCCGGCCGCATTACCCCGACGGTTAGTGATGCTTTTCTGCTGAAGGCCGAGACGTTACCCGGTGAAAATGTCTTTGAAATGGAAACTGTTCCGTGTTTAGTGGTTTCTTCTCTAACCCTCTAGACCAAAGGGAAAACAATCCGTCTTGGTTGGTGATTTCAGCTTTATCCCTCCTGCAGCACCCAGAGAGCTGGAGCAAGGGGCAGCTCCGTGCCGGTGCCGAGCTGGACGACGGGTGCCCGGTTGCCAGCCGAGGCTTTGCAGCTCCTGCCAGCTGCCAGCGGTTCCTCTGGCTTGCCGTAGAGATGCATGAGGGTTTCATGAAAACAAAACGATGCGAATGACACTGTAAAAGTCTTAACACAAATTCCAGTTCTCCATTGTTCGGCAGCTTTAGCAGCTCAGCACTATCTTGTAGGGAATGATTAGTCCACTAAGATCCTATAGGCCTCATGTAAGCTACCAGAATAAAGATGATACTAGGTGTATAAATGGATGATAACCTTTTACCCGTACAGTATGTATTACAATTTTGTAGCTTAGTCATTTTTGGCTATCAGATTTTGTTAGTATGATATAAAAAAAAAAAAAGACAAAAAAAAAAAGGTTTGACTGCTAATGTCTATTTTGTTATCTGATTCTTTTTATTTCTTCCTCTGTACAAAAGCTGTACAAATCCCCGTTTGTGTAACTACTACGGATCTGTATTCATGTACCATCCCCCCTGTTCTGGCTTGCTGGTGTGGTGAGCTCGTTACTAAACAATAAAATCTGTGGCTGAAGTCGGGCACCCCGGGGCTGCTGGGGCTGTGTGAAGGGTGTTGGGCAGTGCACGAGCCAGGCTGAGGTGGGAAGGGCTGGGGGCAAGGGGGGAGCTTGCCCCTGGCAGCTCAGATGCGGGGCTTTGGCCAGTCCCTCTTCCCCTGAGCCCAGGCAGTGACCGGGAGCCATCAGCTTGAGGGCTCTGCCGAGAGTAGGGATTGGAAACGGCCAGGATCCCGCGGACCTGCCCTGTGCCCTGGGAGCCGGCGTTTGCTCTGCTGCAGCCTGCGCTGGGGGCGAGGGCAGCCGGCTCCTTCCCGGCGTGACTCCCAGCCCGCTGCTGTCGGGTGTCTCCTGAGCCGAAGGGTGATGGTGCCATTTATTAATCCGTGATTATTTTCCCTTTCCCTCCAGTCCCCCCCGATGCATCCGCAACCCCCCGAGGTGGGGAGCGTCGCAGCCTCAAGCCTGGCACCTCCTCATTTGAGTGGTGCCGCCATGATGTTGCAGGGGCAGAGACGATGGTTGAGTCATCTTCATCCCTTCCAGCTCCCTTACTGCGGCCCTGCGGAGCACAGAGAGGGGGAGGTCGCTGTGGGTCGGGCCGGGGCGAGCTGCGATTGCTGCCCGGGTCGCTGCGGGTCTGGGTGAGCCACGCTGCTCCCAGCCCAGCCGCCCAAGTTCTCACCCCGTGTCCCTGTGGACGCTCGGAGCATCCTGGGCTTACGCTGTCCTGCACGGGGCAGGACCGGGAGAATTTACTCCAGGGCTTGGTGCTTTTTTCACAGTAGAGCATCTCTTGGTTGAGAATTTCCTCGACTGCCCGTGGCCTGCGCCAGCTCAGCAGCACCCCGTACAGCAACGACACGTCCATCTCTCCTCCTGCCATGTTCTCCTGCTCCCATGGGCTGTAGGTCCTTCACAGAAAGGTGAGGGTTTCCCAGTGTCGCCAGTGTCGTAAGATACAGGAAAAAACTGGGGTGCTTTTTCTCCTTGCTTCCTGGCTGCTTCTTTTCCTGAGCTTCTGCAAAATTCTCCGCCACCAGGATTTCCTGAAAGTTTTAAACTCTTCCCACATAGCTGCTGAGGTTTGCAGGTGATGGGTTGATTCCGGAGTGAGGCCCCAAGGAAATCACAGGTGGCTGATAATAAAACCATGAGAACTGGCCACGCAGCCGTATTGCAGAGCGGCAGTGCGGTCTGCACAGGCCAGCCGGTGATAGCCTGCTATTTCAATTTTTCAAGGTGTGGAAGAGTTGCTGTCAAAACCAAAGAACTTCAGACTTTCCATTTCTTCACTGGCTGCCCGGCCCAGTACGCTGCAGGGTCTCGGGAGCTCCCCAAAGAGCTGGGCGAGAGTGGTGGGTCCCCGGCTCGCTGCGTCGCCTACGACCAGAGCGGGTGCCAATGGCGTCCGCTGCTGCTTCGTGCTTCGCTGTCCTCCAGCAGCTGGAAGGAGGAGAATTCATTTGAATTTTGCTTCGGAGACATCTCAAGGTATGAGCGTGCCCTCTGGGCTCAGCCTAATGAAGGTGCTGCGGCCGGGCAGCACTGGAGGGGGGGTCCGGCCCCAGGCAAAGGGCTTCGGCATGGGGAGCCAGCCCTGCGTGCGACCCCGCTGTCATGGCTCAGCCCTGCTGCGAGGTTGGTGACCCCCTGCTCCATCGGTCCCCTCTTCGCTGCCGAGGCTGCCGGCGAGGGAGAGGACGGCTCCATCAGCGGCCGTCGAGCTGTCCCTGCGCTGGCTGCGAGGGCACCAAGCGAGTCCCCTTCTGCAGCAGCGCTCCCGGAGCGAGACGTACGCGGGAAAAGACAGGTTTGGGGGGAGAGGCGGTTTTCTGCAGTGCAGCTGGCAGAAAACAGTGAGTTTTCCACCAAGCCAGCCCTTCCCTGGGCGGGAGGCAAAGGCCAGGACTCCAGCTCCATCTCTTGTGTAGTTCCGCTGTATAATTCATTAATGTGCATGTTTACAATCAAGTGCCCGAGCCCCGGTCTCTCGTAGAGATAACGCTGTAGCGCATGCCTTTGTTTGCAGACATCACATTTCGGTGCCGTTAATCGTACGGTGAGAATTAATAAAACATGAAGTTTAAAGATGCCTAAATCACCGCGGGGGAGCTGGTAATCTCTGCCAACAACAATATTTGCACTTGATTTTCATCCTAGCATCCAGCCAAGGAGCGGCGCCTGGGCCAGGGAGCGGTACTGCTGGGTGGAGTGGATGGGGTGAGGATGGCCACGAAGGGGCCACGAAGATGATCCGAGGGCTGGAGCACCTCTCCTACGAGGACAGGCTGAGGGAG
>Ga0181612_150194_pt1 | contig 19400 bp, 10 predicted proteins | sample HoacroProtozoa21_FD_119630 | JGI IMG/M metagenome (GOLD analysis project Ga0181612, IMG submission 119630) | Hoatzin crop microbial communities from Cojedes, Venezuel. Combined Assembly of Gp0051906, Gp0051904, Gp0051908 | reverse complement strand
AGAGCAATTTACCAAGAGGGGAAAAATGGAAATACTGTTCAAGGATGACCTTCCACCCCAGTGATCTATTTGGCTGGTGTCTGTTATTGCTCAGCTTCTCCGTCATGGGTTTTGCAGTAGTCTAGTGCTTTGTCGTCACTACTAAGTGGAAAACTCCTGAGCTCACTAAACAGTTTGTGAGGGGTTTGGGTAGTGGCAGATGGATTTATGAATGCAGCTACAGAACAAAGTATTCATCAATGTTACCTGGAACAAACATGGGTTCTATTTGAGCAGACTAAATGCATCAATTAAAGAATTTTTAAAATCTAAAGTGCTACTCCTGAGCCTGGGATCCTGAGAGAGAGGAGAGAGAGGAAAAAGAAAGGAATTGCTCCAGCGTGGGAGCAGGAGAAGTGTTGTTGCGATCGTCTCCAAGAGAGAGGCAGTGCTGTAATGCTGTTTCATTTTCATATGCAGAACTTGAAAAGATTTTTCCTAGAAATGTGTAATGGGACTGTCAGAAAACAGACCACTCCCCTTCCCAGTAGTTTCCTGCTGAAGTCATTTAAGGCCTCTCACAGCTTTCATCTGTGTAGGCACTGAGAACTCACGGGCCAAGATTTTTTTTTTTTTTTAAATGGAATACAAACTAAACTGAAACGCTTTAAAAAAAGTCATTAGGAAAGAGTTGGAAGTTTCCCTGCATGTGAGGCCGGCTCCCCACTTCATCAGTTTCTCATTTCCGTTCTGTTTCTGACCATCCCAGTGAAGTGGATCTAGGTGTTTTTCTTGTTTTAGGTATTGCTAAAAGCATGTCTGTGAGCTGCCCAAAGGGGCGGAGAGAGCAGTTGTTCCTTACTTCACTTCTGGGACTGGCTGTTCAGGGCTTTACCCAGGAGGTGACTTGGAAAAGCTTGTGAATTCCATCTACTGTGCACTCAGACCTGATGATCGCAGTAGGCTGTACATATAAAACTTGCTCTGCAGGCAACAGCCCTAGCGCAGTAGCTATTAAAAAAAAAAAAAAAAAAATCGCTTTGTGGAGCTGGCAGATAGCCTGCATTCACAAAGATGGGAATTTTTGTTGGTATATATGCCATGTTTAACACAAGTGATCAAGGCAACGTGCTTTTAAAAGAAGCCATTACTATCCTGAATAAATGGATGCTACTCAGCGTGCGTTTTCTGGTTGGACTGAATTCAAGCCTCCCATTTTGAAATGGATAGCTTTTTTGGATCCCATTCACTTGTCTTAGACAAATCTGTAGTGTGGATTTGTTCCTTAGATGAATGATATATGTTTCATCCAGTTTCTTTCAAGTTGAACTCTGCCTGGCACAGGAATGATAAATGTTCTTTTCTTTCTCTTTCTGTCTAGAAGACCATGTTGTACTGTGAAAGATGAACTTCATTCCTGAGACAGATGAGCTGCATTCAGAGGGGGATTTACTGATTCACGTTTGTAATGCTACAGCAATGCCGTAGGCGCCTCATCAGATGGACATATATTGTGATAGTATTGAGCCTCAGTCACATTCCATGTATTAGGCCTTTTGTAGAGCTTTAACTGGGAGTTATATGTCTTTAAAGCCTAGAGGAGTCTTCTCTATAGGGAGTGAATTTTCCTATTTTCTTTTACCATTATTCTTTGGGGGTAGTGATGTATATACAAGTATTTCAGCCTTCGAGCAAGAAGAGCTTCATGAAGTTAGCTGGCCATTATGAATTACGTATGCATTTAAGAAAAGCAAATACTGGTATTTAAGCAGGCCTCCAGCATGCTATGAATGCAATCCAGTGGCCCCAGGAGCAAATTTGAGATGGATGAGCAAGCTGGAGTTTGCTCCAAGCATGTGATCCTTGCCCTGCAGTGCTAGCAGGCTCTGAGCACTACCTGGCCCAGTCACCTCCCTGTGTCCCATCTGCCCCTGTGGTGAGACCATATGTTGGAGGCTAGACGGGCAAGCCGTCCTGCAGCCTTTCTGATAAGAGCTGACATGGCGTGATGTGAGGACATGTGCCGCTTTTAGACAGTCTGGATTCAGGTTGTCTGCAAAGGCCACCTGGAAAGGGGAAGCTGGGTTGTATCTCAAAACCTGTTTCTAGGAGAGGCCATCTCAGGGACAATCTAAGCAAACCTCCAGGGCTATGGCTATGTACCTCTTGGTGTTGAAAACCTACTCAGCCTTTCCCAAGGCTTTTGATCCCTGCCTACTTGCGAAGGTATTTTTGTTTGTCTGTCTTGTTACTGGCATGCTGCTTGTTGCTTAACTACAGTGTCGACAAAAGTTCTTGTCATACTGAAAACAAGATTTGAACTGGATCCAAAGACTGTGGAGTCGGTGCAGCTGTGTGATGGGGAGGAGCTGGTACACGCTTTCAAAGATTTTTGAAACTCTTAAGCATATATTCAAGGAAAGGACACTTGAAATGCTATTATTTCTGGTGGCAACTGATGATTTTACCAAGTACAGCTTGGATTCTTATTATAACCTCTTGTATCAAGAGTCGAAGACTAGCTGATCCTACTTTTGTGAGTTAGGAATGGTAATTAGAGATGCCTGGTCTCTTTTACTGTGATATGTACGTACACCAGTATACACTGATAATGGGAAGCATGTCCTTCAGAAGCCAGTCTGTCAGAATCTCTGTCTGCTGTTTAGCCCCTTGTGTAATGCATGGCACCAGTCACCACAGGTCACCGGTGGTGACCTAATGACCAGTCACCACTAGTCACCACCTCGACTTACTGCAGCAGTATTTTTATACAGAATGCCTTTCTGTGTGTGAGAGCCCTTCCAAGAACCTGCAGCGCGCAGCTGGCATGCAATGTACAGAGGTGGCAAAAACCAATACAAGCAGTGTAAGCCTTCCTTCCTAACAATAAAACAGTTAGAGTTGCTGGCAGAAAGTGATAAGAGTGTCAGTGGCTGTTTAGATTAGGGAAGGATCGGGTGCGTCCAGCGAGGGGGGTAGTGTTTCTTTAGGTTTTCCCTCCTGGGACTAGTTTAGTATTTCAAGCACGTTTGGGAACTTATTTTTTCCGCAGTGGGCTAAGATGTGAGCTGGACAGTGTATGGATCTGAAAGAATAAGACTTAACAATACTTCAGAAAAAGCAATTGCATGTCCTATAATGCTAGCTTTGTTTCTGAGTGCCTGTATAGACTCTCTCAGTGTTTGTTTGCTGACTTTCTCTTGGCTTAAAATACACAAGAAGATGCCTATTTCAGCCTGTTGGGGCTGACAAAATACTAAAGATTGACAGAACTGTAGAGTAAAATGCAGCTGAAACCAGTCCTGTACAGGGAGTCCCTATGTGTGCTATACCAGGGGGAACAGCTGGGACCTGCTGCTGACAGCACTACTAACCCCACAGTTTTTTGTGTCTGTCTGACTGTATGCTTAGAGTGCATGCCCTGTCCAGCAAAATGGAAAGCCCAGACTTGTCTCCTTTTTATTCACTGTCTGTGGGAAGGTTATTTAGAGCAGTGTTGGCTGAGTCACTTTGTCACAAGCTAGTTCAAAAGGCATATGCTGTATGTAAAACTGCTCCAGGAAGATGAGGAGCAGCCACAAAGGGACATAACTCGTGCAAATCACTAGTCAGAGGTCTTGAAACATAAAAACACATAGCTGTGAAAGAAAAGGCCAGGACCCCGAAAATAATTGGCCAGGGTAATGGAAATTGTTAAAAGAATGAATGGGAGGAGCCACAAGCATTGCCAAAATCATTACGGTCATCAAGCTGAAAAATGAGCCTGGCAGCAGCAGTACATCCAGATGGCCAAAGAACAAGACTTATTGGTAATCCATCCATTCGCCTGATTGGAATCTCATCCACCCACCAGTTCAGGGAGAGACTCCAGAGTAGTCCCAAAGGGGCTCCCAGCATCACAGGCACTGAGCTTCTCTTGGTCTCTGAGGAGGACTCAGCCTCCTCAGCAGTTACACAACCACTGATGGAGCCACAGGTTCAGTGGAGCCCGATGTGCAAACATCACATCGTGATGTTAAAACGGATTATTTTTGAACACTGCAGATCCTGTAATTCCATGTGGCTGGGCTGAAATGCTGTGTATGCTGCCAGTATGGTTAAATGCGTGTCAGCAATTAAGAACCCCAGGAGGTCTCTCTGAAAACCGATGTACAGGCTTGTGTAGCTCGCCTTGCAACATAACTTTTCCCAGCAGAGTATGATTGCTGTAATATGGAAGGGAGCCTTGCTCTACACATGCTAAGTACCCTTATCTCTCAAGTGGCCTGACTAACATAATTAGATTAAACTAAGAGGAATTGGGCCTAACCTTGTCTCTAGCTTGGATTTTGCCACTCCTTTTCCAACCCAGAGAAAGGACTTTGAGCTTGAACGCCCGCCTGTTCTTTCCAATTACATTAATTGGCCTGGTAAAAATTCTATGTGTATGTTCTCTTCCTACAAATTCTGCTTCTCTCTTGCTACAATACAATTATTAGTTCCATCCTGGAATGACTGGCATGTATGAAAATTGGAATAAAGGGATCTGACCTGAACCATTAACTAAGTCAAAAAATAATGCCAAAGCTGCTGCGCGTTAGGGTAAGTGCCCTTTGCCAGCTGACGATGGAAGAAACCCCCTCCCCAGCAACTGAGTGTTAGGGTTGGGAGCCTGAGGTCACTGTCGTGCGGAGGATATGGGAGCACACAGAGCACGAGTCCTTTCTAATAAATCAATCTACAACTATAACTGAAATGGAATTTGCAGCTTTTTGTGACCAGCTCTGCTCCTCGGACCAGCACTAGAAACAGTGCCTGACTCCTGTGGCGGGGAAGCAAACCTGGGTGAGGAGACTCTTCCCAGCTGGCATGGAAAAAAACCCACTTTCCAGGTAGAACTCAAAGAGATTGAATGGGGTCCCAAGTCATAATACAAAAATCTGTAGAAGCAGCTGTTTGTTCTGGGATCGCAGTTTATCACTAGTTCACACTGACATAAGCCAGTTTGATGAAGGAAATTAAGAGTAAGAAGCAGGCAAAAGAAACCCAATAAACAGAAAAATGAAGCTTCTACTTCTCAACATGTCTTTTTTGGCTGAGATTAAGAGGCAGGCTTTAAGCGTAAAAAGGCAGAGAGGGAAATGAATAGTGAAAATGGTGCTCCTGTTTGTTTTTTTACTTTTGTAACAGATTTTTTGAGTTGTTTTTTGAAAGTTGTCATTAATGTGGCACTATTTATTAATACAGTTAAAAGTCAAATCCAGGTGTTTACCATACTATTAAGTTATCCTCTCCACGATTCACCTGTCCTCTTAAAAGACAACTTTCTCCATAAAGCATCTCCTTCATATTTAGACAAAACTGTGCCTATTTCATGTCTAGCTCATTTTAAAATGTACTAGCAAGGTAGAACCAATAGCCACATTACAGCAAACCCTACTATTTTTCTTTAATTGTAACCTTTTCTATGATACTAATTTTGCAGTGTTACTTCTTGTTCACACTGACCAGCACTCTGATACCAACCAATCTGATAACCAAAATCTTGATGTGGTAACAATAAACACTACAATAGTCAAAACTGTCCTACACGTCCTTTTGCAACACATCAGCACTATAAAGTGAGGCGTGCGTCAGTTTAGTTAGCAAAGCAAAGGTGCCAGGGACTAGTTCTCACTTCCTCTCCTATTTAAGTAACTCTTTTAAAAGACAAACAAACCTCCCCTTCAGTGTGGTACTGAAATGTAATACAGAATGATTCACAGCAGATAAATAAATGCTTTTCAGTTGCAATCATTCCCTATTGAGTTGAAGTGGTATTATGTTGTTTTAATCTCATCAGTTCCAGAAAGCATGCACAAATGAAAAGAAGTGATTTTAGCACTTCAGGAGGCAGAACTGCAGCTTGCACGGAGCATCCAGCCAAAGGAACAGGAATAATTTTACAATGACTGAGCTCAAATCTGTGCCAGTTTACAACTTCCACTGCAATTAATTTCATTTCTCCCCTTCATTCCTGAAGAATTAACCCCTCATGATAACCCCCATGCATTTCATCTGTCTGCAGTTCCACAGCATTTGCCGCTGAAGAACTCAAAGCACATAAAACCCTTCTTCAGTTTAATCTGATTCCCACTAGGGTTTCTACACGCCTTCACAAGGAAATTCAACTTTTACTCCCATCTGCAACACCAATCCATCTTAGGGATTATCAATTAACATATGCAACAGAACTTTTGATGTGGTCACTCTGAGCACAAATGCATGCACAGGAATACGCTGAAACAGCCACCTCTCTTTGGTGAGCAGCAGAAGTAATATGACAGCTTGTAGCAACGCTAAATAATCGTTGTCTTAGCCTAGAGCAAAAACTGAAGCAGTGGGAATGTACAACATGTGAGTCAGCATTTGTTGGGAAAATATTTCTCTTGTGACATAGAAACCTTATTGACTACAAATATCCAGAACTTTGATAGTACTGTACTTACAGCTGGTAAATTCAGCAGAAAGTACTTCAACACTGTGATCAGGACAGAGACTTTGTTAACAGCTGGAGCGAGCTGGCCACGTCGGAATGACCACGGTTCCTACTGATAGCACCTGGGCACTTGTGGGAAGGTTCTTCTCATGAACACCAGGCTACTTCTCTGTGAAAATTTTTCATGTGTACAACAGGAAGCTCCAGTCCTGCAAAACATACATTCCGACGAGACTGTAGCATGAGGCGGTGCGACAGTCACGACACTGATTTGTCACAGACAGTCTCTATGCTCGGCCTGAATGAATCTCCCTCTCTTCAGACTCAGCTCTGTAGTGAAAACACTTTGTCTGAGGTCTGAATTTGTTCTTTCCTGTCGTTCTTTAATATTCCTGGAGAAGTGAGGTCTGGTACTCCTGTTTATATGGAATATCATCTAATTTCCCAAAATGTCCTATTCATTTGAACGGGATCATTTAGTAGTAGAGATGCCATGCAGCTGTGACAGCATTTCTGACGTTTGTGCTGACAAACAGTTCTGCCATGGAGTCTGCTCATTGAAACAGTGTCGAAAAGCAAATCTAGGTGAGACCTGAATGCATTTACATTAAGTGTTTTGATATGCTTAAGTAACAAAAAACATGTAGAAGATTTTCCTGTATTTTTGTTAATCACACAAAGGTGTATTTCTAACATTATTTAAAGTTCAGTTTTTCATTGGGTTTGGGATCTATGGAAAGTCTTTAGTAAAGAAAAACAAACAAAAAATCTCTATTTTCCCAGCGGTGCTCATTACTGATGCAGACTTGCTGTCAAATTGGCACTACACTGCAGAAAGATACGCAAATCAAAAGCCTTCATATACTGGAAACTTAACAATTTAGCAAGCAGAAATACAATCATCTAGCTAAGAACAGAGAGTAAGCACCAAAAAAAAAAAAAAGGAAATAGCTTGTCAATTTGAGTTTTCTTAATATAATTTAAAAAATGTAAGAACATTGTCTTGAAATATACTGCCAGATGATCTGAATTTGTTTCTACCACCATAGCTGCCTTCTGCTTGAAAAAAATACACGTTAAACCATTGCAATTATCTATTTTTTTTTAATTGGAAAACTGCACAGAATTAGTTGCAAGTATAAATTTTCACATCAAACTGCTTAAAATGTAATTCTCTAACTAAAAAATATATGTGTATAAAATTAGCAATGTTGAAAAGTCTAAACAGATCAGTTTTCATAGTAACCAAGTGTTCAGTAGTAAATATGCCCCACCTCTGGTAGGAAGCAGCAGATGAATTCTTGCAATTCTCTTTGTAATTCTGATCCAAGTCCTTCTAAAGCCAGTGGAAAGACTTCTATTAAGACAGCTTATCAGGACTTCATTTTACATGTGTTTTTCTCACTAAGATGAGTGTTTATATCATCTTGTTATTTCACGGCTTCCAATCTCAACTCTACAGTCTGTAGAGAGTTGGTTTTTTTCTTGAAACTGAGATAGTATATTAAAGAGAGTGCTATTGGACAGCAACAGACATTTATTACTGGTCCATGGCAAGATTCCAAATTGTATCAATTCTGAGAATATACTTTCAATCAATTTTGAGATAACAAATCATACTGACCACAAAAAATGTCCTTTGCTGACATTGATAACGGAGTTGCTTTCGACAGGCAATTCTTGCTCTTGCAGGTGTGCTCTCACAAGGCTGGGAAAGTCTTTATTTTTGGGGGTTTCCATGGTAATGTTGGCAGTCCTAAATGGAAACAAAGATATTTAAAAGGAGATGTTAAAAAGAAGCGTGATTCAAATGTGACTGAAGTTTGTATTTTTGTAAGAGTAGAAAGCAGAACTGTTGTTGTAAATGGTTTTAAAAATTTGATCTAAATCAAATCCAAAGACAAATTCAGGCACATTTTTACAAACTGTTGTGTGTTTGGCATCATAAAAAACCACTTTCAGGAAGGCCTTTTGAGAATTGGCAGGCATGAAGTGACCCCTTTCGTGTTTTGTTCTCTGAAATAGGCAGCCGTTTTCTACAACTTGAATTTCCATACAATCAAAATAATCTTTGCAAGGGTGAAAACGGTTGCTGCCAAAGGTACGTAGCACAAAAACCCGAGCAGTTTTCATTTACTTTAGAAATAGCCTTTAAAGATTGTGAATGCTTGAAACGAAACTTACACCACTGTCTTAACAAGAAGCCGTCTGCAACGCTGAAGAGAGGTTTTTAAATTTACTTTTTTCCCCCTGAAAATTGCGTGCGGTGAGGGAGCCTGCGCCTGCGTTGCAGCGGGACGGTTGCCGGCGCGAGGGCCTCCTCCTGCTCTGCCGCACAGCCATCGCCACGCGCTTCGGGAGAAGGGGTCTAGGAGGGCTCCGCAGCTACCCCCAGGTGTAAGGCCCTGCCCGGTTTTGCGCAGCCCCCTCAAGAGCAAGAGCCAAAAGGACGGAGACGGCGACACAAGTCCTGGCACAGCGTTAGCAAGCCAGGGAAGGCGGCGCAGATCCCTGGAGACCTCCAGAAACACCGAGGGGAAGCCACCTCCTTTCTGCTCTCACGACAGGCTGGGGAGAAGCCCCGAGGCAGGAAAATGTCATGGCTGCCTTTCCCTTTGCTTGCTTTCCCTTCAAATAGAAGACAAGCCATCGGATGGCCCGATGCTAAGGCCGTGTCAGGGACCTGCTGGCAGTACTATTTATACACCATGGTTGAAAAATAGCACTTGAAAGTGCCTCTGTTATAAGGTCCTGGTTGAAAAAAAAACCAATTCCGCATCTGTGAAAACTTCCAAAAATTGCTTTCCTCAGTGCAGAAGCCGGATATATATTTGTTGAATCAGGGTCTTAATTAGGTAGGATGCAAAGGGCTTTCTCCCCCCGCGACACTTCCTGCTCAGCGACAGTGTCCCCCCGCTTTCTGCCAACCCTGCTAAAATTTGAGGTGGGATTTTTTTATGGTTATTTATTTCTACAAAGATACTGTAGCAATCAGCGACTCATCTCCTTTTTTTTGCCCCCCTCCCCCTTTTAATTCTGATATTTTTTTTTCAGGCCAAATTTCTTCCCGCTTACTTGGGCTGGTCTTTCCGTTAAAACGAGTTCTTCAGATGACCCCCAATCGTTTGCCCTTCCTCTCCATTCTTGGTTATGCCAAAGCTGTTAGTTCACAACAGGAAACCAATAGCTTGTGCTATCAGGAGACATTTCCTTCACAGCACAAAACGTCTGAATAATAATTTCAAGCAAGGCTTCACCCATTTCCTGTGAAAGGAGGGAAGTTTGCCTATCCCAGTCCCTCAGAGCGCTTTGTTTCCATCCCTTCATGACGTAAGGCTTTCTGCATGGGGAAGATGGATCGTTTTCCCTTAACAGCACTAAATTCAGTATCCTGTGCACAGTTTTGGTGCTGCTCTTCAGCAGTGAAACATGTAACATTTACAAATAATAAAAAGTTTTGCTGTAGTTTATGCTTGTGGCGTCTCTTTTGAAAAATAAACTAAACTTTTGGTGTTTGGAGAATAACTACAATGAAAACATGAAGGCTAAAACCAGTCTAGTTTATTAAATGTTTTACTTCCAGACTATTAGGAGTACAGCTCTAACGACTGCGTATGCTCCCAGCAGATGGGAGAGCCCACCTGGTAGCAGCTCTTGCCGAGCACCAGAATGCCCCAGACCGAAAGGTCTGTCGTGGCACTGCATTTTACAGGAATACTGCAGGTAGAGGAACTCAGGCACTGACTCAGTGCATCAGTTAAGCACCTGCTTAACTTCATCCCTGTATAGCAAAACACTTCCTTAAGCAAATACTGAAGAGTGACTAACTTTTTCAAGTGATATGCGACATCAAAGCCTTAATATAATGGCAATGCTAAATTGTTAAAAAGGGAATTGGCAAGCAGTGCACATGTTAGGTCTTCAGTGCTGGAACATTTAGGGATATTTAGGATGCATAATTTTAGGCAAAAAATGTGTTAAGCTATCCTTTATCTGAACAAAGAAGGCACAGAAATCGCTACGTGTGAGCTACTTTTTTCCATTGAACCCTACTGTGGTGTTTCTTAACCTATTTTTGTTAAATGATGCAACCTGGAATCAGGATATGTGTTTTATTTGATTTTCTACAGTTTTTTTTTAACAAGCTTAATAAGGGCTTGTGAATATGATTTTTTTAAATCACCTGTTGCAGGCAGCAAGAAAGCTTAAAAGAAGAATTTGCCAAAGAATTTGAGGACCTTAAAAATAGCTCTAGTAACAATTGTTATTACAGTGCAGTCTTAATTACATCATTTGCTGTCAGACAAAAATCATAATAAATCTCTCTCCCCATTATTCTGAAGACAATAAAATTTTTATTACATATGTGTCCTCTGCATGTTTGTCATTTAAAATATTTGGGCCAACACAAAATACTACATTTCTCATTCGAATGCACTCATTCCAATCAAGAAGCCCAGCAGAGTCAACTTACCATTTTATCCCCTGTTTTCACAGGCATCGCGTGCATCGTCTGCCTCCTCAGCCGGGATGCCGCAGGTAGCTGGCACCTTCCTTCACACAGATCCTAGTCATGTTTGTGTTAGCCAAATAAACCATTTTAACAGCTCTCCATCAGGAGCTGTGTTTAAGAATAGCAGCTTTGTGTTGCAACGTCTCTTGCTTGAAAGGCAGGAATGTGGTTTCCTTGCTGAAGGTCAGCAGGGCCTTTGCATTTTGTGTTTTCCAGTCCATTTCCAGAATTACATTTGTCAGTATGGAGCCAAGCAGCAGAGAGTCTCTGCACTAGGCAGATTCACCCACCCTTGCCACCTTCAGTCTTCACTTTCTTTGTTGGTGGCTGTAAGGTGTGAGACTGTGTCAGTCTATTCATATTTGTTTCAGAGGAACTGTAAAAATGGATTTTGATTCACTTTCAGTTGGTGCTGAGGAGAGCGTTTCCCCTTGAGTGTCTTTCACAATCAGAAAACTGTTTCTGAAGGAAAAAAAAAAGTCAGTAAAATATCATTCAGTCCTTTTTCTAATCGTTCAACCTTAAACTGGGACATCTCTTTGAAAACCTTCTTTGAAGGTGATACCCCAAGGCTATTGTTGCATCTTGCTTTTATTTTTTTCCCTTCCCAATTTCGAACCACTTTTCATCTGGGAATTTGGGTATGACTAAGTTACATGTAATTGTCTAACAAAACCCCAACTTTTTGTTGATTTAATGGTTTGTAAGGCCAAATCTGGAAACCCTTACTTCGTTCTGGCCATCTGTCTCCAAAGCAGAATACCAGGTGAGCTGGAGGATGTTCTGAGAATAGCAATGCAAACAACTGATGCCCAAAGACACCAGCTACTGTAAGAGTGGACATGCTGAAAATGTCTAGTTGTGCCTAATGGCAAGAAAAGCTAATGACAGTGTCATTCTATTTGCTGTATGAGAAATACAAATGCCAAGGTATAAACATGCATACTTATGAAAAAAAAACCCAGGCCAATCATCAGAGAAAGCTTCCTGTTAATCCCATGCTTTAATATCACAGAAAGATCTTTCATAGCAACTGTGGGAACACAACGCCCTTTTCAGTTTGTAAAACTACATTTGCAAAGCACTCTGAAAAGGTCTGTGGGTAATACCACAAACTGGCAAGAAGTGACACCTAAGTTCCCTTCTTGCTATTATTAACTTGTATAATACTGTATATACTTCAGTAAACTTCACTAAAAATCCCACGAGAATGGGAGTTTGTGCAGAGTATTCATATTTTGCTGTGGAATACATCGCAGAACTCTATCCATCTGTCAAAACATGCGAGTACATCATGCTGAAACCTCATTCTCTAGCTGGTGAGCTGAGACTCAGGAAAATTAGGAGACTTGATGAAGGCCATACAGGAACGAATAAGAAAGAAGAGGCTAATGTAGCACACTCTGTGAGCCATTACAGAGGCTGTAACTGCATGTACCAGCTTCTGTGACACATCACACAGTGCTAGCGTGCAGATGGCTCTAGTACTCCCTATATTATACATATGAAGATCGGCAGAGGAGGTCTTGCGTCCTCAGTGCAGCAGCAATGATGCTCTCTGATATGGCTGGAGGAGAACCGAGGAGAGGTGATGCAGAACAACCCTAACAGACCAGGCAATGCCAGTAGCTGTGAATGATCAAATGTCCCTACTAAACTCACAGAGGCGTGAAAGGAGCTAATGGCTGACATGTTTAACACTGGAATTTTCAGGCAAGTAAAATCGTAATTTTATCAGAATAGTGATACAAACATTGTATCATATATAACTCTTGGCCTATAGTCCTGTTAGGCAACAGAGCAGTCTTGGAAACTAGACACCTTTATAATCTATGCCCCTTAAATAGGTTAAATCCCTCTGACACCTTTCATGCCAACATTTCTTCTGCATAGTGCTCAGGCCCTCATTATGTTTGACATTTTATTTCCACTATTGAATTGTCTTTTCCTTGTTTTGCTCATTCACAGTGCATACTGGCCAACCGACAAAAATGTAATTTGAATGTTTTAAACTAGACTAATATATTTTGACTGTATCCTCGCTGACACAGAGGACTGTAATGCAGCCAGCTGTTCATTGTTACTACATTAAATAAAGTAGATCTCCCTTGTGATATTCTATATACTAACAGATGATGTAATGAAATTCTGGCCATGTGAAAATTCTATCGTTATACCACCCAGCATCCCCATGAGCAGTCAGAGGCCAAGCCGCTTGTCTGAAAAGCCCCGTTAACACATCATCCTTACATCTCAGAACTGTAACTGGTTTAGCCTGATGTGCTGCTCATTTTCTGTCCTGCATGCTCCAGTAGTACAAGAGCACTTTTCTCTGTGCTGGTGAAAAGGTGGACACGACAAAGACTGAAGGCTTTGTGCTGTTATTACGACATATATCTGTACACGTGGGGTGTGAAGAGCTGATTACAGGAAACGTGATCTACATGTGACAGCTGGGACTGTTCAGGTAGGCAAAGACAGAGAAAGAGGGCGAGAAAGCCATGCATAAAGAGAAGGAAGGTGTATCCTCCAGAATAACTTGGTGAAGCCAATTTAACAAGTTTCTGCCCTGTTCCTTCCTTCCTTCCCCCATCCCCACCTGTATAGCTGTTGGATCATGTCAGTGATTCAGTTCCTAACGCAAGCCCACACACAGTTGTACAATCACAGCTAAGGAAACAGAAATGCAGAGTGGGAGTAAGACCAAATGCAGACTGTTTGAAGTCTACTTCAACACTAAAACCAGCTTATCACAGAGCTGGACCTGAAAGTGTGAAAAGAAAATAAGCAGGGAGAGGAATGAAGGAAAAAAGGTGGATGAGCTTTACCTTAGACACTGACTACAAACAGAAATTTTACTCCTGACCTCTGCAACTTACCCACATGTACCAGGGTGGCAAGAGGTACAATGCAAACAGACTGGGGAAAACTGGGAGCAATGAACAGCCTGTGTATTCCCACTGCGCTTGAGGAAGCAGGAAAGGAGATAAGAGCAAGCACTGTTTTTACCAGGGGAATTTTCAGGCAAGATAAACCAAATCAAAAATAGCAAATTAAATTTAAACTTTCAGAATTTACAGATGGGCACTCAGTTCTTCAAAGGATAATTTATGTGTGGGATACCTTCCAGCTGGTCGCATGCTGCACAGGAGACCTGGTTGTTGAACGGAGTCACTTAAACAAGCCCATCAGCTATGGAAGTAGGACACTGCAATGCAATGCTAGCTGAATTCAGTGGAAGATGTACAAAAAATAGGCCTTCTGTAAATTTGTCCTTCTGTTAGATGTGAAACACTTATCTCTTGCCCTTTTTTGAGCCTGTACAACATGCTGTTGGTGGAGAGCAGATGCTGTCTGGAAAGTGACAAGGCGGAAAGGAGAAAATTCTGGGTTAGTTGGGTACGTGGGGAGAAAAGGCCTGGGAACAGCCATGCCTAGCAAATGCTGGGGCTTCCAGGGTAACCCTGCATGATGCTGGGCTTTCTGGGCTTTCAGAATAGGACCTCTAGAGCAAGAACATGAGCATCGCATCATACCTGACTAAGATGTTGGTCTCTTTTTACGAAACTTGAGTTGTTGGGAGATCCCCAGTTCTTCCACTGCATGATCAAAGTTCAGCACTGCTAGCAACGGTGAGGGCAGATTTCTCTGGTGAGAAGGATGCGAGTTTGTCTCCTGTTGAATTGAAAGGCAACAATTAGCTGAAATGTTTGCAGAAACCGAAGTTAGGAGAAATCCTAAGAACGCATGAGGAGAGCAGATCTTCGTGCTCCACAAGGCAGAACTGTTTGGGAGTTACCCCCATTTGCCTGAACCATGCAGCAGGGCCCTGCAGCCCAGAGCACAGCCACACAGATGTATCAGCACATGATAATTAGTCTTATGCAAAGCACCACTGGCACAGCTGTATTGCTTCTGGCTCTGGAGAAAGCTTGCTTGGAGGCAGAACAGGTATCTCTCCTATGCAATGCAGACATACCCCAAGAGCCACCGTAAACAGGTTAAAGCAGCCTGGATGCATCTCTGAGAGAACTGAGATGATGTTTATTTTCATTATGTACATAAGACAGGCAGAAACAATTAAGTCTGCAAACACCAGTCCCATGTAAGCTTTGCCCAATTAAGGCTTTCAGACGAGGCATAAACTCTCATCTGAGCTTGAGCCTTGCTATGCTGCAGTTTTGCCTAGGTGCTTATCTGTTCTGTCCTAGAGGATTCACTGCAGAAATACCTGTGGGCTTTCACTAGTGAGGATGGAGAGGAGGAAAAACACCATTCAGCATTTCCCAAGTGTGTTCACATCACATGCCTTTTACATGTTTACCTTGCTTGACCATAGTCCGAGCCCAAACCCAGGCTAACCTTGAACCTTGCAAACTAAATGCAACCCTGCTAGTGCAGCTGGAACGGGTGGGAGAGCCAGATAACACAGGGAGAGCTCAATCTACAGTGTCTTACAAAATGAAAGAAACAACTACTCCCCAAAACCTGCACTGTTAGAGCTACCCTTCTTGCTACACTGACATTATTTTATTCTGGAAATGGCAGTGAAGTATGTTCTACCACCGCATATCATGAAGCTGAATGCAAAAACCTTGCAGTTTTAATGCCCAAATAGCATACGGGATGCTGACACCTTAAGGACGGAGACAGACTGCTGGCTCATGCAGCCTTGCTTCCAGCCGAGCAACAGCCCTGGGGAACTATGGAGCAGAAAAGCCACTGTATGGATCTGCTCCCACTCCGTAATCTGCCTGGAGAAAATAAATAGATATTCCCTTCCTGTACCCGGGATGGCGTCTGCTGTGAGTAGTTCTGAAGCTGTCCAACTCCTGCAGAGCCACGTCTACGCTTGAGCTCCCAGGAGAGCTGCTGACCCAAATGTAGCACCTGGGGGAATATTGTGCTAAAATTCCCACGAGCAGATATGACTGTGAAGCTGCGGGTGATCCAGGATCCGAGCCTTCATGAAACAGTTTTATTTCTGCAAGATAATTAGCAGTGTAAATGAATTGGCAAGAACCATTTTGCATGAAAGACCAATAAAGCAATTCTTAGTTCTTGACATGGCCTTTTAGATTGTTTAATCATAAAACACATGCTTTACATAATCTTTGTTTTATTTTTTAATTTACTTCATTTTTAAACAAACAGAACTCCCCTCCCCACTCCTCCTGGAAGATAGATAACAATTTATGAAATATTTTGGCAGAAGACACAGATTATTGTATTTATTGGCGACATTATAATGAAATAAAGTAAGAGGGAAAAAAACTAAAGCTATTAGAAAGAGGTCAAATTCCAGCCATTTCTCTAGAGTAAGGTTCAGTTTTGAAGTCATTTTTCCAAAGAGGTTTTAAATTTACAAAATCTAATGAGGTTAATTTGAAACTGAATGAGCTAATCATTGGTTTTATACCCTGGACGCTGCAAATGTATTACTTCCCTTAGTGTGATAATGTTATTTGTCATCTTTCTTCTGCTATCCTGTCAAAAGAAACCTTTTGACTTCAGACTTCCATGTTCATGAAAGCTTGTGCTGCTCCATTGTCTTAGCACTGGAAAAACCATCTCTGGAAAGATCACAACAGTCTGAGTTGTTACGGGTGGAAAATAGGATGCTGCCTGCTGAACATTACCTGTTCAGGATTGCTATGCTTAGTCTGGGAGACTTTCCAGAAGATTGAGCATGAATTCTACCTCATCTAAGTTTTTCGGGTTTTGTTGGTGTTTCGTTTTTGGTTTTGCCTTTTTTTTTCCTGTGGCCTTTCTGGCATTGTTTATAGAGCAACTCCCAGGAGGTGCTGAGTTTGAATATTTCCAAAATTTGCAGGTTTCGCCCTGTGGCTTTGAAGCACGTGTAAATTCAACAAGGCAGAAAAAGTGAAAATAACGTCTTGTCTTCCACCTCTAGGCCATGGAGCTGAATCATGCTACCTTGTGAGAGTTGTTCAGTAGCAAACCTGAGTGGTGCTCACAGTTTCAATACATTTCCTAACTTCAAGTTCTTAACATCCAAACTCCTCTCCTGTCTAGCCCTACATGGCCAAAGCCCTCTGGCAGACCTTAAAAAGAGAGTGAGAACCGAAAGGGGCAGCAGCCCTAACACAGATGTTTACTATTTAATTAATTAACTCTGGCTTGGTGTTAATCACTTGCACATTCAATTCAAAGCAGAAATATACAGGAGGAGGAAAATATAACAGAAAAGAATTGACCAAAAAAAAAAATCAGTTGGGAGGAAAAAACAGGAAAATTTCAATCCAAAACCTGTGTGCTCTGCCTGTAACTCAAAACCAGCAAGAACACTCTGCAATATTGCTGGTTTCCCTCTTTGCCCTGAAAACCAACACATACATAGGCATGAGCATGGGGCAAGTCCTGTGAAGACCCAGGTTAAACAGTCCTCCTACCCTCCACTCGTTGCACACAGCTCAGTGTACATCCCTTATCACAGGGCTTCACCACTGCACAATTTCCCCCTTTTCCCATTCCCATTCCTGCCCAACACACGGGGCCCTGTGACCAATCATGAATTAGCCAACATCCCCTTCCACCCACTTCTTTTCAGAGTCCTGGTGGGACACATGGGCCTACGTGAAGGAACTGCTTTACCGCTGGGTATTTTTGCTGTCTGAACCACAGTGTTTTCAGCTGCTGCTTAAACTGTGAGAAAATAGCTAATGTAATACAATGGCTATTTCCACCCTGGAGCCTGTGGTTTTCCAAAGTCACAAAGTGACTACATTTCAACCAAGTTTGCTGCTTTTTAATATGTATTTATACATCTATATTTGTATTTATACATTTATATGTGTATTACAGTATATTCATACTTCTTAAATGGGTAACGAATTAATCTACTGATTACAACTTATACACAGAAGATGTCGGTGTAGACTAGTTTGGGTGCAGGCTACAGAACTCCAAGAACTCTTCTGAGATGAAAAACCCTCAGAAAATATCTGTGTTACATGGTTAAACACATTTATGAAGCTCTGCCTAACCAACGACTTTCGTACATTGGGTTGAAACTACAGCTGCAAGCTGTACAAAGGAAATGACCACAGGATATAAAGGACTAGGGAATAGTCAATATTTACTAAACAAAGATCTTAGTCTGAGCATGTGTCTAGTCATACCATAAGTATTTGACAGAAACAGCTCCCCTGTTCGGAGAGTCATTGCTGTCATTTTGCAGTGCACATGCAATAAATCACCTTGCATTAATGTACTTGTAATAGCCGAATTTTTCCTCCCCTCTTAAATTACGAATTCAAGCTAGAAAGTCTCTAGCACACCAAAAGACATTGATAAATACTGGAACAAAACCTGAAACCCTCAAAGACCCATGATAATTTTGAAAGCTTCATTTCACACCATAGTTGTTCGAAGGAACTCTCTTCAGAGGAAGCATTTCCAAGCTCAGACCTGAATTCATGTTAAAGTCACACCAACTTGCTGAAAGGGATTTTACGACTTCATCTGACTTCTGGGGTAACTAGAGAGCTGTTCAGAACATTTTTAATATTCCCAGATGAGAGCTGTTCCTTTAACACAATATGTTATGTCTTCTCCTTGGGCACTGAAGAAAAGGGCTATTGTAAAATATCATTATGTATGAACTGTGTTATGGTGTTTGCCAGAAGATAGCGTGCAAGGGGCCCCATATCTAATCAGGCTGTACAGAACATAGGCACTGCAGTGACAGACTGCCACCTCTTAGGAGCCTTTAGTCTGGAGAGACAACGGAGGCAAAATGTTGGAAATTATTCAGTCCCATGTTGGGGATGGCCAAAAGTGATTAAATTACCTGCCCAGCTTCCAAGAGTGAAACCTGTGGCAGAGGAGGAAACTAAGCTCAGATCTCCTGAGGCCCATGGTTGCACCCCTGACGTGCTGTGACTCACAGCTAACTCATGGTTGATTAACAATAGTATAGGTTTCAGTTATCAGAGATCATCCACCTCCTCTTCCCTTTGTGTGAAGTTTCTGAGAATCATTTAAGTGGTCACATTGCACTGGCATTCTTGTTTGTAGAAATTAATTTTGAGGCCCAGACACCTAAGCATCTGCAGACATCTTGATTCACAAAAGGTGATATAAGACATAAGAGAAGATCTGTAATTCCATGCCACTCGGATGAGTCAGTCGCAAGCAAGCAGCAGTCCCAGTTCTGATAAGAGACATTTGAAAAGACCTTTGATTTGCTAGCTGTAAATTCAGGGGAACTGTGACTGCTTTACAGTTAGTCCTTGACACAAGAAGAGCTGTAGTCTTAAAATAAATTATTTGCTAACACCTTCAAAGGAGGCTCCACTGGAAGAGGGAGCCCCGGTGGTCTCACATTTATGATGGACTTGCTTCTGCTTGCAGGTTTTCTGCTCTCACTATATCAGGATCCTGTCATCGTTGCATTTCCAGAACTTCCCATCATTGATCTATTTTTTT
>Ga0181612_110487_pt1 | contig 19401 bp, 4 predicted proteins | sample HoacroProtozoa21_FD_119630 | JGI IMG/M metagenome (GOLD analysis project Ga0181612, IMG submission 119630) | Hoatzin crop microbial communities from Cojedes, Venezuel. Combined Assembly of Gp0051906, Gp0051904, Gp0051908 | reverse complement strand
CTCGGGCACCTCTCCTGTCCTCCAGGACCTCTCAAAGATGATGGACAGTGGCTCAGCAATGACATCCGCCAGCTCCCTCAGCACTCGTGGGTGCATTCCGTCGGGGCCCATGGATTTGTGGACGTCCAGATCGCTTAAGCGATCCCTCACACAGTCCTCCTCGACCAAGTAGATTGCCCAGATTCTGGTTACTGGCGTGAGACTTGCTTTAACACTGTATATTATCAATAAATCCTAGTTCTACAAATTGCTGAGGCTACTGCTAATTAAGTTTTACGTGCTTCTGTCCTATGAAACAGAGCTTCATGGGAGTCATCGTATTTGCTGTTCTGCCTTAGTAATACTGCATCTCCCCCACTTGGTATTACTGATTTAGCCACCAAAACACATGTACATTTTCATGTGCTCTGTGGAATAAACAGAAGTATTGAGATTAACTATTAGCATTGTGAGTGATTTGTGGGAGTTAACTACAAGAGATGATGCCTTTACTTTTAGGTCACTGTTTCTCCTCTCCATGTTCTGAAAAACGTGGTACATGAGTCTTACAGGGCGGTATAACATAAAGTATCAGAACTAGTCATAGTTCCTTTCTCGTACTTCTGGTCATCCTTCGAGAGCAGTTCAATATCCTTTGATAGTGACTCCAGCAAAAATCATGAAATACCAAGATGATTAAAACTAGCTATGCTAGCTGATCATATCTTTTCAGAATTCTAATTTGCAATTATAATATTTTCCTTTTTTCTCTTCTATAAAGTATCAAATCATTCAAACTCATATTTGAATATATTAGGATTTAAGCTGTTTAATACCGTGTAGCTTCCACAGAGAAGTAGGATTACATGAATTATTAAATATTACACTGACTGGAAATATTTCATAAAAAAATACTGGATCTATTACTAAGGATTAATTATTTTCAGCATTTAAGGAAAAAGAAAAGTAAGATCATCCAAATCTCACATTAGCTGTCTTGAGTCTCTTTGCCTTCTAAGTATGCAGGTACCTGAGCAGAAACTAGTAAAAACATTCTGTGGTTTACAGTAGAAAAATACTATGTCAGAGTAAGAAAATCTGCACATTGACACAAAACTACCAAAGCAAATGGGTAATCTATGAAGCATTATTAACACATGGAATGATTAACTTCAGCACATATATCCCGTCACATAATTTTGTGTTGAAAATAGATTTAAAAAGACATTCTGTAAGTGTGTCTAGATGTTTCTCTGTTAATATTTAGTTCTCACTTGCTGTTACCTAGTTTCATTTGTGCTGTTCACGGCTATAAAATGAAATAGATTAGTCTTCATAATACATTATTTAAAACTGAAAACAGATAGAGAATGGTGATTGCGCGGCATACAGCGAATGAGATTCAAGTGTGAACAGAGTAAGAGCTATTCTTACGCAGTCTGCCACCTAAGACAGAGCATACACAGTCACCAGATTTATTTATTAAGGGCAAGCAAGTAGCAGCACAGATTATTTAGTTTACCCAGAAGGTAAATACTCTACAGACACTTTTCATAGTTAACTTACAAGGACTTTAACAAGCAAGAATTAAGACCCAAAACAGGATACATGACTCTAAAAAAATTCAACACAGCAGGCACATATTCTCCTAAAAGTGAGTGCAAGAAATAAAGTAGATTGCCCAGATTCTTAAGCCTTTAACAAGGACCCTTTGCTAAAGTATTTTGAAATTCTATCAGATAGACATTTGAGGGATTTGAGGTAGGAATACTAGCTGATAAATCATAAAGCTAGCACTATCATATACACCATCTAGCTGCTATTATCAAATAAGTCACCCCTACAGTAACATTCTTCCCTTCTTGCCTTTTTTCCCTGTAATATCCTAAAAATGGTCAAAAACCAATCAATATTAAGGCCGTAACACTAACATTCAAACTCCATTCAATGACTCTTGACAGACCTCATTTAAAGCAAGCCATCTACAGAATTAATTCAGAATTATATGAATTTTTGAGGAGAAATATTTACTAGGACTCAAACAGGATTTTGCAAAATTTGTATTTAGCTCCTCACTGACATGCAGATAAGGAAGACAGGATGAATGTGTTCTAACTATGCATTTTCTTTAATTAGCTATCACAGACTCTGATCCTCATGTCAGGAGCCTGGCATTTTCAGTGTTCATACCAAAAATCTGCATATGCTGCACCATACAGAAACACCACTTTAAACCAAGCCAAGATAAAGCAGAATTAAAGATAGACTGGTACCAAAATCATTATTTTGAAATTCTGCCATTATATGATGCAGAAAAAACTCACAAGAGGAAGAAGATGCTTTAAAGCTGATCTGTAAATAGGTAATAACTTCAAGGTTACGTGGTAGATGACTCAAACATGGTCTTCTCAGAACATAGCTATTATCTTGCTTTTTGTGCTTCTCAGGTCCATGAAGAGTTGAATCTTTTTTAAGAAATCCTGTGGATTTTTTTCTAGGTTTCTTGTTATTTCTGTAGCTTACTGTGTTTTCTTATAATTGCACCCGAGTAATCCATTCCAAGGATGCACACTAACAACTTTGAATAAAACACCAGTACAACAAAGAAAGCAAGTCACTGTGCTCTTCATCCATATAAGCAACAAATGGAAATACATAAAATGTGTGCATGTCTACACAGCTGCACATCTGCCTTCAGTTACGCTTATTCTGTCGTATCTGCACTACAGGCTGCACAGCCTGGTTTCTTTACTTCCTAAAAGGAGGAATTGACCCATAACAGGCCAGCAGTGATACATGTGATGAATTCTGCAGTTGCAGATTATTGAGCAGTCATTATTGGTTATTCTTATTGAGAAGATTCTGTCCTGAAAACAGCATGGGAACAGTAAATCCAATGCAAGTTCAGTATCTGAGATCAGATTCTCAGTTCTCCCACTTCTCCTCCCTTCTCCTAGACATTACTGTTTTCCTTTCATTCTCCTACATGGTCTATAGGATTATTTTCACTAGTACAGAACAAGAAACATGGAGTACCTTATAGCTCTTGGTCTACTCTTATTATATTCTATCAGATGAAGTACATAGAGGGTAGACTACACTGCAATATAACAATTTTCCCACTGAATCATGCTACTAATTAGTATTGCGCTATCTTCTTACCTTCTATTGGCTGCATGGCACTATACAACAAGTAGTTAGTGCTTTGCTTGCCATTGCCTTAACTTATAACTTGTCAGAGAAAGTGAAGTTCCAGTGATCCATAGCAATGTCAGTGGAAACTGCCTGTTGCGAGTTTTCCTCTCTTAGTTTTCCTCTTGAGCAAGTCCTCCAAGGTCCCCAGAGACATGCCTGACACTGAAGTCCATAGAAGAAAACGTTCCTACATTTACCTAATCCCTCCTTTCAAAATAAATGAAATAAACTATGGCATCTCTGAGGACAATGAAGGAGAAAAACAACTGTAAATGAGGGGGTAACATTACAAATGTTTTTAAAGTTAGTTTCATTTGGCTTTCCCCTAAACTCTGTAATTTTCCTAAACATGTTTATTCAGCTCTACCAAAAATAAAAAAAACGCTCATTCAAGCACAAAGAAGTCATTCCCAAAATCTATGATCACACTAAAGCTGAAAAGTCAGGAAAGACGTCTTAACAGATAAATAAAGGGAATATCAAAGCCACTTAAAGTTGAAAGGTGATAAAAGCATGTAAACAACAAGACAATTCTTCCATCATTCTTGGTCTTTTCTAACAAATGCTGGAGCCTTAACTTTCTAACTAACCCTTGCCCTGCATTGTTCATTGTTCTGCTGCTAAGAGAATAATCTTTGACCTTCTTTCATCTCCATTCTAATAAACAGCTTCCTATATTCTAGCCAAATTTCTAAGGTAGTCTGAGGGGTTTCTGCCATTGTCACATACCTTCGCCATATTCAGTCTGATGGTTTTACTTTCCAAGCCTTTCAAACAGGCTTCATAATTCAACCAGTAACGAAATGGACACAAATAAACTTGCATGTTAGAATTTTAGTGTTGCCCCCCAGAACACTCAAGTGAGGCAATCATTTGTACAATCTGTAAAACTGCTTCCCAATAGCTGAGATACTAACCTAGAGGCTTGTTCACTGACCAGGAATATAACTGTATTTTTACAAACCAAGGCTGCTGTACATTTCTGTAACAGTTTCATTAAAAAACAACTTATCTCTAAGAGAAATCAGCTTCTGTTTTGTGACAACATACAAAGCACTTTATCAGCAAGCCAAGGAAGAGGTCTGATGTCCTGCAATTTTCATGCTGGTTATGGCCTAAGTATAGCTTGGAGGTAAGTAGGAATTTGTGGCTGCATGTGCACAGGCAGCTGGAATGGTTGGCAGCTAAACAGCATACAAAGAAATCACATGGCATTTACTTCTAGAATACAGGCTTAAATTTGAGTTGGCTAGGGGGGAAGATTGAGATCCTCAAGAGACATTTTTTAGATAAACAGGAGATACTTCATATATTTTGAATCTGATAGAACTCCCTTTAAGTTATTAAAAAGCAGAAAAGTAACTACATAGAATTAGAACCTCTATATTCCTCAGAATACAATTTGGTTTTATTTGTGCAAAGCACAGAACTGCCTGAGTCGGGGCGTGCTGTTACAGGCATCATTGTACCTAGGCATTAGAGACAGGACATTCCCAAAACCCCGTATGAACATGGCATAGCTGACCCAGCCAACACCATGAGATGTCACAACACCACATCCCACAGCAGAATACAGCTGCCAGAAACACACGAAACTCCAGGATGTCCAACAAAGAAAAGCGTACAACCCACACATGCAGATGCAGACTACCAAGCCACCCTTTGAACACCATAGTCCACCATCACTCACAACAAAGTCCCAACCAACATCGGGACGATGATTGAGCTGTTCAACAGCCACAAAGCAGTCACCAATGGATGAGGTCAGGAGAAGGGGTGAATAAACAGCCGCCTTTTCAGATTGCTTTTAAATCTGGAAGTATAAGATTGCTAGAACAACCTGCAGTCATGCTGGAGGTCTGTGGGAGAACCCCGAACTCCTTCCAGATGTAAGTCCCAGACCATGCCTCCATTATACCACTATTTTAACTTAGTTTCCCATATCCAAACTTAAAGCAGCTATTGATGTGCCACTCGTCAAGGAAATTGCTTTGCAAGTGGAACCAAGTTAGAAACTCTGTTGATATAGAAACCAGGACAAAAGTCTCATTTTCCCTGCCACTGTAGGGCTGACACAGCTATGGGAACATGACACTAGTTTCTTCCTGGCTTGTGCATCAACCAAATTATTGACTGGACTCCAGCTGTAGAACAATGACCTGTAGCAATGGCACTTCACTAGCAGCTTCACTACATTTCTAATGGTCTTCTAATAACTTGTATTTTCTGCTTGTACAAACATACAAATTCCTCTATTCTAACTTACAGAAAAAAACATTAACAAATACTTTCTAGAAAGTTCTGCTTCCAGTATTTAAAATCCAGAATACACTATATTGACTCCAGATACGTTCACTGAAATCTGTAGGAATGTTCGCAGCTGAAAGAGGCCTCAGGAGGAACAGTCACCTAACTTACAGAGCTGCTCCTCTGGGTGCTCTCTTGATCCTGAGAACACACCATTGCATACTTGCGCTATGACTCATTTTACTAATTTTTATGCTACAGCAACGCCTTGTTTGTCACTGCATCAGGGGAGGGGGGGCAGAACTGATTCAATCTTAGCTACTCCTTTTTTTCTACCATCATCACCTCCCTCCTGTTGCTGCTCATTGATATACTACTGACATTCTCGAGAGCACCAATGACTCAACAGTGTTTTTTTCTGTTCTTTTGGCTGCTAACATGCTTCATTTCAAATGGATACAGAACACAGGCTGATCTAGCTACCACTGCTTTGTAATGTTTTTGAACATGTACACAGTCCTTTGTGTTTACAGAAAATGCTGTAATCCCACCATTCAAGCTGACTGCAAATGGCTAGAGAGGCAGCTGATGTAAAGAGGAGGAAGACAAAGAGGAAAAATACAAAACCAAGCCCAGACATGGGCTAATTAAACTGCAAAGTTTCTTCTTTGTGAATATAGTTCTCCTAATATTTGCTCAACTTAATGTACTGGTGAAGAAAACGCTGTTGGGTGTTTTTTGGCTTTGTTTTATTTTAATTCCTCGCCTTAAATGCTTGCGCAGATCATTGGAACCATTTAAAAGTCATCTACTTTTCCTAAATGTGCTATTTGCTTCCTTTGTGCATTTTGTTCAAGACGGACAAGGCATTTATTGTCTTGTTAAATCTTCACTTTCATTTCCAGTTAACAGTATTTTGGTATTATTTAGAGGCGCTGTAATTTTTTAAACAGACATTACTTGGAGAGCCCACAAAAGAGGAAATTAAAATGACGGAATTCAACAACTGTACTTTGCAATGTCCACTGCTGCATGACTCTAAGAACATACGCTGCAAAGCTTTTATTGCATTGCCATGATTGAATTTTATTTATTGGCTTTGGGAAATACCAGTTTTTCTGTTCTCACACTTCTCAGCAAATTCTGAGCACCAAGGTTAGTTCATTTAAACAGAGAGCTCTGCTTTACATATAAGCTCAATGCTGAAATGTTGTCGTGCAGTCGCCAATTCTGAAATTCCACCTCTCTGACCTACCCGATGTCAGAGAGCCCTATGAATTTTCTGAGGCACCCATGTGGTGGTAGTCAGACCATCATTCAGAATTTAAAAGCCTTTGGGCAGGAGCATGACAGAACTAAGAGCTCTTAAAAGAAAAAAGTGTGTACAGGTAAAATAGCATCAACTGCTGACAAAAATTACATGTGTTACTTCATGACATTGCATGAATTATTGCTATCAAGTGACCTTCACACGGGACATTTGGGGCTACAACTTAAAGGGCTTGTGAAATTACCAGACGTCTGGGATTTCCCTCCTACGGTATTCTATTGATGTCTTACGCAGCAGAAGTTGCCAGAAAACACAGGTCTGCTCCATTACACATTCAGAAAGCACTCAGCCCTCCACCTTTACAGGAATTCCTTGCTTTTCCTCCTCAGCCCTTAAATTTTTCTTTCTCCTTCCTGTTCAAAAACCATGCAGGGATGAAGTCAGTCACAGCATAAAGCTTGCTCAGCTCCAAAAGTTGGTGTTTTATTTTCTCACCAGCAGTCAGTTGCACTTAGTGGCCAACTCTCCTTCTTTGAATATTCCAGATCTTCTCATGATGTAACATCTAGTGGACACGGGGCCTTTTTCTTTTTTAGCTCCCTTTTAGTGCAATTGTGTTAAAAGATTGTGCATTACCTTCACATAAAACCTCTCAATCAGCGACCATGGTCCAGACACACTCAGCTGAGTGAAAGCAATGGGTTCTTGACCCAAAAATACGCAGGGAGCTGTGAAAGGATTAGTAAGTACTCTTTCTTCTGAATCTCTTCTAATTCCCCTCCACCCCCCTCCCCATATAAGCATAGTATGTGTGAGATGTGTCAGATATTCCAAAATTTGTCCAACAATATCTGCTTCATGGAGAAACATACTTGTATCACATCAGTTACTCTTGATCCAAATCCCACTGAAATCAGTGGGAAGGCCCCCTTTGAAATCAGTGGGAGTTGGGCCTAGGAATCAGCTCTAGTCTCCAGTGAAAGGCCATCTACAAAAGATACAAGAGGAAGTACAATTTACTGTTCTTGATTCAGCAGGAATAGCCTGCTGAAATCACAATTTACTTCCCAGCCCATTGTAAATGTGGGGCATTTTCAACTTAAAGCTGTGGGATTCATTGCACCACAAATACAGCATGATTAATGGCCTTTCAGAGCCCTTTCACCTCAGCCAGGAACTTGGAGGTCTCCATGGGGACTCTTTGTCTGTATCTAGTCTTATAAAGGTCTTGAACTCTGAAGGAACACAACATGGTCCATTTTCTCAGTTGGTTTATGATTCTACTGTTTAGTCCTCAACTTTAATGGTATGTTAAACAAACCTCAAGCCCATGAGGACAACTACAAAAAGCTAGGTGACGGGAAGAAAAAAAAATTTAATGCTATCACCAATGGCCTTTTATACTTGGTGGTTGCATTATGGATACCACAATCTCTTTCACACTTTTGCCACTGGAAACCATCATTGGCGTTGTAGTCACGACCAGCAGATTTGTTTTATCAAGCCAAATTTACCAAACAGGTTTACCCACCTCAAAGTTCAATTCACACCTGCAAACACTGCTATTGACTTATTAGCAAAGCACTTAGTATGTACACATTGTTGTCTATAATACACAACACTTTTTTCTTGTCTGTGACAGAGGCTTCACGCTAAAGCTGTAAATATTTGCCTTTTGGGGCATTCCCTTACACACTAGTTCCCTCATTAAGATCTCGCCTTCAAAGCTTTTAAGAACTGAGCCAGTGTTGCTGTCTCGGAGGCTAGCTGTGCTTTCCCTCAGTAAGTCTGAGAGGCTTTCACATGCATTTTTAGTGCTGATACCTGTTCACCTTTCTGTCATCTGTTCACAGAACTTGTTTGCAATTTTTGAAACAAAAGTTTGCACATATGGTCCCGAGGCCAAACTGCACACTGTCTCCTTTATTTGTCATTTACATTCTCTCTCACATAAACAGAAGTGTAACTAACTACAGGGTGTAGCTCAGGAGTCTCTAAGAACTGCTACAAGATTTAAACTAATTTAGCAAACACTACACCCATGTTTAATAAAGTATGAAATCTGAACAGAAGCTCTGCTGTTTTATCGATCTGTTATTCATCCATCAAATATCCTTTTGGGTATGACAACATCTGGATGTGCATATGTAATCCAGTCCAGCCTTTAGACAAGGAAACTTCTGAGAAAGTCAATCTATTAGAGTTCTTTTGATTTGAAGACCCATTTTGAATCCATTCCTTCTTCACTGATCCCACAAAAAGGCAGCAAGTTCTGCTGGTCACCAGTGCAACACAGAAACATTGACATAATTTAACACGCAGCCTTCATCACAGCTGTGGAAGCTAAGAAAAACTGTCATTGAGAATGGGAAGAACTGGGGAATCATGCCCATCACTGCAACTGAAAACGAGAAAATTGGGCAAATAATTAAGTTGAATAAAGTCTTGGGAAACTAAACACAAAAGACAACTCACCAGAGAAGCAAAAAGTGAAACCAGAACGTTTTTTGGCTCATTTCAGGTTTCCAGTTCTGGCCCTGAAGCTGCTTAGGTTCTGTTCCAGTTAAATCAACAACAGGTCAATATAGGTCAGGTAATATGGTTTGGTGAATCAGCCCACATCACAAAACATGAGCGAAGTGTAAGGATCACATTATGAAAGCAGGCTCAGCCAGGAAGGCAGACTGGTTCTTTTTCCTGCTTCCTAAACACAGTGTGAGCACCTCTGAGATTTCAGTGCTGCAGCCGCATCTGGTAGTCAGAGTAGGACCAGCTAGAAATGCTGGCATTCCACTCCCTGGGAAGGCATCCAGGAACACTACAACAAGAGCTTGGCAGCTGCGGGATAAAGCCTCTTAAGCCTGGTTTCCCAGGTTCTGTACAAGACAAAGCTGAGTTTTGTTTACTCCCTGTTTCAGATCTTGTGTACCACCCTTGGGAGGTTAGCTGCCCAGGCTCAAGGCTGACTGTCATAACGCAGCCATCTGGCCCTGAACCACAGAGCTGAGATGCCTCCTACCCTACTTTTCCCCAGAAGGTGCCTCTAATATCAGGGTCTCCCCACTGGTCTGAGCTACACTGCCCGTACACCCGTGCCAGGTCATGTACCAACTTGATTCTGACCCTGGTCCTGACCTGCTGACTTGATTGTCTGGCTTGACATAGGATCTAGCTCATTGTTAGAGACTGGCCTTGACATCTACACTGTTGGCTAAGTCTGGCAACCATCAGCAGACCTGCCCTACTTGCCCAGGAACTGGGGACATGCAACCTTTTTGGGAAGGCCAGCGTCGGCCTGGTTTGATGTGATTCTCAGCTCCAGATTCACCTTCTCCTATGGATCAGCATGCCCTTGTTGTTGACCAAATTAGTATTTCTTTTTTCTCTGGCTGTCAAACTACCCCACTGCTCTAAGTTCCAGTCAAAGGAAAAAGAGATTGCCTGCTTTGAGCAACGCAGCTTGCTTACTGAATAAAGAAACCCCAAATAAGCAAATCCATACTGCTTTAGATAAGCCACAACTCTCTCAATTAAAGTAAGCAGAAAATGCACAACTTCAATTTTTCCCCTAATCAGGGGGACTTTGCACTGTGCAGTTATTACCTACATTTTACTGTATGTCAGAATGTAACACTACAACCAACAGTGGTTTAAAACCTAGACAGTCTTGAAGCTCTTAGTAACGTGTGATAAGAAGAAAATAAAGGTAGAACATATCTGTTCCTGCATGCTCCTACATTCTTTTTAAAGTTATGGGAAAAGACAGTTTTTTCTTCTTAATCTAGGAACATTAAAAGATTTGACAAAAAAAAAGTGATCCTTGAAAGGTTCTAAATTACTAAACAAAAGGCTGTATCATCTAATGCTACTGGGAACAAATGCTTGGTCTCGTCTCAAATAGGGTGGGGCTATCTGGTGACTGTTAGAGAGAATCTGAAGAGAACCTAGAGCTTGGGTAGCTGAGAAAATGGGAAACTTCTGAACTAAAAGATCTGTTTTTCTGCAGTTCACAGTCCTTAGTAGAACTCTACGTATTATGTAACAAATTGCCATTCGAACCAGATCTGTGAGCCACACAAGCTAGCATTCAGGATCTGAAAGTGACCAACAAAGGTATTTCAGCCAGAACTGCAAAAATCATGAAGTAGTAAGACTCCACAGTAAGACTAGTAGAGTTTGGCTTTGTTCACAGCCATTGAAGCCAATGGTAGTATGTTCTTTGACTTCAGAGATTTCTTACAGAATACTCACATGCTAATTAAGAAGGTGAAGTCTCAGATTATCAATTGACAATACTGGAAAACATAATAAATCAAAACCCTCCAATCCCCAAAGAAAACATACCTGATTTCTGTCACATAACTTGAAACTAAATTGTACTATCCTACCTCAACAATTTGTGTCCTGTAACGAGCACAAGATTAATAACGTTGTCCACAAGGTGGCACTTACAATCCTCGTGAAATCAAAATGTGGAAAGTTCATGCAAAAAAAGTTAATTTCTTACACCTAAATGCAAAGTTGGTATTGCTCTTCATTCCAAATTAGCCTCTAATACATGAGTAACAACTACTGTTATTTTGTTATCGGTAATACATTCTTAAAATTTTTCAGTCAATGCAAAGATTTCTTTGGGTTTGGGAGGTATTTTAATCTGAAATAAAATGTTATACAGAACTGAAATGAATGAGGGACTTTCAAACTGATTTTTCTTGCATCATCTGCTCTCTTTTTCTGGACACCAGGTGGACTTCATTTATCAATCATAAATAAATATTTTAATCCAAATCCTGCTGTTTTTCCTCAAAAGGAATCCTCATTTACTTCAAAGTTGACATCAGCTGGAAATTTGCCATGTCACAGGAGTCAGCCTCTTTACGGATTTGACCAGGCAGAATTATGTCAATTTCACGGTCTTCACAATCCAAAATTTACTAATAAATTTAAATGACTTCTGGTTTTAAGTGTATCAAACAGAAATATATATATTCTAATTTTTTCCACTCAATTGTATTTTTCTGTACAATTAAATCACTCCCACTGAGTGCCTGGAAATGAGTAGAGAAAGATCAAATTAGGGGGCATCTCATAAAATTTTATGTACACAAATCTTTGTGACCAGATGAGATGCAACCAACGGTGGCAATGGAGTTGGATGACATCACATTGAGGTCATGGTGACTGGAGGCAATGCCCAATGACTGGAAAAAGCAAATGCCACATACATCTTCATTAATGGCAAGAAGAAGGACCTGAGGCTCGGCTGCAGGCTGGTCATGCTAATCCCAGCCCTCAGAAAGACTGCAGAGCCAATCCTCCTGGAAGTCATTTCCAAGCAGATGAAGGACAAAAAAAAAATTATTGGGAACAACCATCACAGATTTATCAAGGTCAAGTCATGCCTGAACAAGCTACTGTCTTCTGTGATTAAATGTAAGTGGAGAGAAGTTGATGTTTCTTACCTTTAGCAAGGCCTTCAACACAGTCTCCCACAGAGTTCTTAAAGCCAACCTGGAGAAATCCAGACTGGGTAAGTCGACAATAAGGTCGGTGGGAAACCCGCTGGACTGCGAGACATAAAGGGGAGTGATCACTGCTCCAAAATCCAACTTACAGGCAGTTACTAGTGGCATCTCTCTGGGAGGCCTACTGGAGTTAATACTGTTTAGCACTTCTCTAAGGAGCTGGACAATAAGACAGAGTGTGCTGTCAGCAAATATACAGATGACACCAAATTGCGGGGAGCAGTCAAAATACTGAAAGCAGGACTGCTACATAGAGGGACTTTGACAGGCTGGAGAAATGGGCAAACAGGAGCCACATGAAGTTGTATCTTGGACAGAGTATCGACATGCACCAGTACAGGCTGGGTGCTCACTGGCTAGGAAACAGCTCTGCTGAAAAGGTCCTGGGGGTCCTTATGGCCAAGGAGTTGAATATGAGCAAGCAGTGGTCCCTTGCAGCAAAGACAGCAACTGCATACTGGACTGTGCTAGCAAGGGTGTAGCCAGCAGGTCAAGGAAGGTGATTATGTCCTCTGTTTGACACTTGAGAAACCACGGACAGAATACTGTGTCCAATTTTGGGTTTCCAGTACAAGGCATTTACTTTAAAAATGTTTTTGAAGAGAAGGCATTAAAGGCAAAGATAAACTTCTCTCCTCTTCTTTTTCCTGTTTTCCTTACCTAACTACCTCAACCACCATTGCCTCCTCCAAAAAGAAGAAAAGTGAAAACACCACAAAATGTTACAAAGAAATGTGAAACCACAAAGAAATTAATGATCATCAAAATAAAACAATACCAGTTATCAACTGTTTCCACTGGACATCTTGTAAGATGATCTGCATCACTTCCTTTTCATATTTTCTGTTCAAAGTTGCACCACCAGCTATCAATGGTTCTTTCTTATCTCTTATTAATTCCAGTTATATCTCAGTTTTAGGAGACACAGTCATTGTAGAACAGGCAGTAAACTTGCTTGGAACTAGCTAGATGTAGACATCTACCTTTATACCTTCAAGCATTAAGGTTGCATTTATGCACTACTATTAAAAGCCACGCCATCTTGAAACTAAAACAAACATAAAGCAAAGATCTGTTTATTCTTTCAATATCAGATTGTTTTTTCTAAAGAAAGCCTTGAGCGTTGTTTTTTCAGAGCCAAATTTGTATCACGGACATCTCACAGAAATGAAAAAATTACTTTAAAACAATAAACTTTGAAATGGTAAGAAAGGCCAAGGATGTTTGGCAAGAACAGCCCATTGCTCATTTTCTCCAGATGAATATTTATGTCTAAAAACTCCTTCTATAACCAACTGGTTCCATGAAAATAAAGTTGGGGGGGAGGGAGGGCAGGGTTTCCCCTAAGTAATGACTATTTAAGTATATAGCTGAGAAAGAAAATTATAAACTTTAAAGTACATCCCTTTATATCACTAGTACCACTTTATTCACTCAGAACTCCAAATTCCAGGATTTTGTATTAATATCAACTCAACTGCCATATTTCACTTCAGATTGTACCCCTCCCTTTATGTGCAACTTACCATTAGCGCATTCTGTTTCTAATGGCTCAAATCCACAGCAAACAGTGAATACATTTTCACAAACCCCAAACACACGCAAATTCAAAGAAGTAAATCAGAAAAGTAAGTAAGGTCAGTTAATGAAAAAGCAAACCCAAATATTAGAATATATATTTCACACAGAGTTTCAAACCCTTTTTTAGCAACTGGAATCTTCTAAATTTCTTACTGTGATTAAAAACACAATATCGAGGAAAGAATATTAAAAACCAGTTTTGGCATACAAACGATTATCTTTTTCTCAGATCAGTTACTTTAACCTAGGTAAAAACTGCAGGATAAAATTTAACGTAAACACTAATAAAATCAGATCTTAACAGAATTGTACACCAGAATGAGTAAAGTGCTTAGCTACAACAAAATGGCGCAGCTCTACCAACGGGGTTCTATGGCAATGCACCTCACATGAGTATGTGACACACACTTTGACACATACCAGCAGGTATTAGTTTATCCACAAAGTCATTTATGATATGGGACTGGAGGGGCTAAATAAGTCATTAAACACTTGCAGTATTGCATTAGTCTGGGGTTTACATTCTAGGCTCCCCCTTTTGAACTTGTACAAGGATGCTTGGATAAAGAGGACATCGCAGGAGATACTAAGACAGTCCCAACTTTACCAGTTTCACTCAACTGGAACTCACAGAAGTGCCACTTATTTAATCCTCTCCCTCTAGGCAGGAGGTACATTAGATTAGCAACAAGAAAGCAAATATCGCTTTGGCATCTGCAAGCTTTGGCTCCTCATCTTTTAGAACTGCGGTTTGCATTAGCTGACTTGCATTCCTTTCCCTGACAGCCAGTTTCTGACACTTCCATCCCAACTCTTCTTTCTTGTCTTTGATCCATCTCTCTCCTCTCCACGAGGGAGGCCCCTAATTTTTCCGTTGTTTCAGTTTTTTCCCCCCAAGCCTAAGGAAGGCTGCCTAGAGACTGGCTGGATGGCTCTCTCCTCAACACGTGAGGAAGCTGAGGATAACAATACTGGTTTTCTCTGGCCACTGTTAAAACCCCTGACCTTCGTGTATGAACTTACAGATTTAACTCCTACAATTCAATTAAGGTTATTCCCTTCATTGCCATCTGTTTGTGACAAGTATTAAATGAGCCACCACTGAAGATTCTATGACTGCTAGAGAGTAATAGCTAGCACATGCCAGTACATCCCTTCTCCTGGTGGGATTACCACCAAACGTACACCTCATTCACTGGAGCTATTTGCAAATGAGAAAAATGATACAGATTTCCAGGAACTGATTTCAACTTTGCTGATCCCTGAGGGAGCCAAAATGTAGGTGCTTCATAGCATTCTAAGAGAACAGCAAGAAATTACACCACATAGACAGCTTTTAAAGCATTTTACTGTTTGAGGTACTTAACATGTACAAACAAAAGTTAGAGGTTCAATAGTGCATGTCCTTTAGTGGAAACGAAATAAACAGAGTGTTGAACGGTGAGGAACCATGCCTATACTTGCAGAGTCTGTCTTACTTCAGAAAGCTTCCAAAGGCAGAGTACAACAAAAACAGGACAGCCTGCTCGTCTTACTTCAACGTCTTGCATGTCTTCAAGGTTGCAGCCTAACCCTCACTTGCTTTACAAATCAAGGGAGCAATGTTCAGAATTTACATTCAACCACAGGATAACAAATAACATTCTAATGGCTCTCACTTGATTTGTGGTTAGCTATAACCATAATTTTTACCCAAACATTTGATCCTACTTTGGCTTTCAAGTATTTCCTGCTGTCCACAGACCTAATGCTCACAAATCTTTGATGCTACTTACAGCCCTTCCCAAATAGACTGAAGTCACATCCAGATGCTGCCCACTTAATTATTCACAGATCTTCTACCTGCACAAATACTGTTTTCATTACCTGTCTGTGCTTCATGTTGAACTTCATTTTGTCAGATAAATTTCAGATAGCAAGAAGAAACAAACTATTCATTTTTGACAACCTTAAGAATCCAAATGAAATTTATAGTATTTAGACACGCACCAGCTTAATGAAAAAAAGCTATTCACATAAAGAGATCAAAGACTCTTTCACTAAGACATTCACTGATTTCTTGCTGGCTAGAGAATTACTTGAGAGAAAAAAGGCGTGATTCTTTTTGCAATGGAAAAAGTGAAGCCATCCAGGAAAAGTAATCATGTGAAAAGATGGTCTTAAAGATATCAACTAGTAACAGCTAACAAAAAAGGATTAAAAATATAAAGCACGCACCTCACACTGATACCTCTGACAGCAAAACAATTTATCTCACTTTCTTTTTGTTCTAAGGACAGATACTTACAAATGGTACTTGTAGATCTCCCCCACACAGAACCCATTTAAGGTGTATGAAATCCAGCTGATCACCAGCAATACTGCAACAATAAAGAGCTGAAATTGAAATAGGACGTGGCTGGCTATCGTCTTATCAATGTAAAGATAGCTATTCAACTTTGAGACCTCTACTCTGCAAACAGCTTATTAGAGAAGTTTGTTACTCCATTGTTTTGAGGTGGTCGTGTCAGTAGCATTTAGGAGTGAAGGAGATTAAGATGCCTCATCATAATATATACATTCCGCTGGAAACTGGAAAACATATTGCAGCTGAGCGCAAGGCTCGTAGGCCTTTTCCTTCATTTGATCGTATACAATTCAGTCAGCAGCACTCATTTCTGCCTAGGTTAGAAGAAATCTGCCTTAACCATTCAAGAGCCTCTAAGCACTGAGTCCCACCACAAGCACATGACCATAACAGAAGAGGTCAGTTTCACCACGCCCGGACTCTAGGGTCAGTCTGTTCACACATGTACACAGTGTTGCTACGTCTAGCAACTGCTAGAGCATTCAGAAGCACCTCTAGCACCCTGGGGCTTCCATCTGGTGTCTTCACACTTTCAAGTGGATCAAATTGCTCACATTCATTAAGGAGGGGAATACTGTGATAGAAAAAGCAACAATAAAGTACCCGAAACTGAAAGTTTGACTATTTCTTTTTTCATCTGAACATTGCATCTGCAACTGGAAGCTCCATATACAAAAAAAGTCCTAATGCTCAAGAGTACAATAGGTTCAAATGGCATGTACATCTCTAGAATGCACTAATTGCCTTTTCACTTCAGCAAACTTTAAATCACAAGGACAGTAAAGTTGCTTTAGTCTAAGATCACACTAAGTCTGATCTGAAATAAATATTCCAAATTACATATAATGAAGCACTTACGTCTGCTTGAATATATTGATCTGCTGCAAATATGCCAAATTATTTGACATCAGAGATTCAGTGAGAGTAAGCAAACTTTGTGCTTGTATCTATACAACTCAACTGGAAAACCAGAAAACCACTTCAATATCCAAGGCGAGATACCAACTCCACACGTTATAGCTCTTGAAGAAGGGTATCTTGTTTCCTAGAATCTGTGCACAAAGAAAAGGGTATGTTTATGATGTGGATCACAAGGCTAAAGCCTTCCAAAACGCAGGCAGGGTTTGGATGTACAGATGTACTGAATCCAGTAACAGTGCAGCTGAAAATTCATGAACCAGTTCTTAAAATCTAGCTTAATTTGACCTTGTTAGCAATGATAAGAAACAGTTAAATAAAATAATACAATTTAAGTCACTGATGTTAACTCTACGCCTTCTTAAAACACCTCTTATCTAAGTTGCAAAAGTCAAAGCATAAGTCAGCACCGCCCTGATCGTATCTCAGTATTATTGTTGGCAAGTAGTACTACGTCCATTCCAGGATTAAACGAAAGGTCTCCACAACTCTCTTCAAAAGCTTGACACTTCAGAAAACAAGTGTAAACCACAATGTAACCCACCCAAAGATATGGCTTTTTCCCCAGTATAGCTACTCCTTCCTGGCCTTGAAAGATGGCATTTTAAGTTTTCCCCTGAACTCTTACAATACCTACCGTTATTACGTTCTGGTTCATGAACATCATAAAGAGCGTAAACAAACAGTAGCAATATTTGAAGACAACATCAGGATGAGAGCTAAAGAACACAAAGAGTCTCAGCTATGATTTAAGTTTAGAATAGCCTCCTGAGCACTTACAGGTAAGCATTCCCTCCCCTCTACCCACACAGCAGTGAGAATCTCTGCTTCTACAGCAAGTATTTAATTGTTTGAAGAAAGGTTCTACGGTGTGATGACCTCTATGATGCTGGTTTTATTCTGCCATGTAGGAAGAGGAGAGAGAAAAATGGACCGGGACATTTTTCATTTGAATGATAGAAAAATACAATCGGTTCCTTCCAAGAAAATCAGAAGTGGCAGAGCAGCCACTCCATCATGCAGCAGATACCTGCAATGTCACAGCCAGGAGTGGAATCCTCCTTTCAAAGCAGTTCCATTTTCTCCATCCTTGGCGCACAACATCTATACAGTATCATCCCAATTAACATCCATTTAAACAACATGGGTGACTTTGCAGATATACAAACGCTTTCTCTTTTTGAAGGAACTATATACTGTATGGAACTGTAACTGAGATACATGGAAGAAATCTTTCAAACTTACAGGTTCAAGTTTTCTACTTTTTAATAAAAAAAAAAAACTGATTTTATCCTTGCAAAGCTCTATTTGAGCCTGCAGAACTGAAACGCTAAAATTCTGCCCGTCCTATAGAAAATAACAGCCCTTAAAACAGAAAAAAAAAAGGGGGTGTGTGTGCAGAATTTATTGCAAATTCCCTGCAAGACAAGTGGAATCTAAACCCTCTAGAGCATTACATACTCCTGCTGACCAGAATTTAGGAAAGGAGGCAGTGCGCCCTAGCTCTGTTACACAAGTACAAAGGCCATTTAATATTCAGCCATCTGGATTTTTGGCTGTCCATCAGTGCTGTAGGGGAAGGAAATGTGTGAATCCAAAAGGGAGGAGACCACAAGAGCAGAGCATGTGATGGCATAAACCAGCTCCTTCCAAGTGTGTGTCTGCATTGCAAGTAGCAGAAGTAGGAAAACCCATTTCCTATGAATGCAAGTAATACCGGAAAAAAATTCTTTGTGGAAGACTCCACACAGCTGCAGATCACTTCTCTTTAGCCCTCAGCCCTTTAGGGCTGTGGCCCTCAGCATTTCTAAGACTTCCTAGATTTATCTTGAAAGAGATGATCCTTTGCTCTTCAGCCAAGCAAGGACTGGATTTAACTACTACTTGTTTCTTAACACGGTGTTACTGTAAGCTTTGTGCCAAAGTACTATGCTGAGATTCAACAAAGCAAACTTCAGAAATACCCTACCTGATAAAAACTAAAAATAAAATTAACTATCATGTGAAACATAGTCTTTCCAGGTTCTGTTTCTTCCTTATCTATATAAGCTCTTCCTTGATCCTCTTGAAACCATGATGCTACAGGTCTGCAACAGATTACATTGGCTTGCATTCTTCACTCATTTTGCTTTCTGTTTGTTGGTTTAAAAGAGTTTAGCCCAAGTAATCACAGAACCATTAAGGCTGGAAAAGATCTCCAAGAACATCAAGTCCAGCCATCCACTCAGCACCACCATTCCTACTAAACCATATCCTGAAGTGCCATATCTACATGTTTTTTGAACGCCTCCAGGGATCGGAACTCCACCACCTCCCTGGGCAGCCTGTTCCAATGCCTG
>Ga0181612_179454_pt1 | contig 19402 bp, 20 predicted proteins | sample HoacroProtozoa21_FD_119630 | JGI IMG/M metagenome (GOLD analysis project Ga0181612, IMG submission 119630) | Hoatzin crop microbial communities from Cojedes, Venezuel. Combined Assembly of Gp0051906, Gp0051904, Gp0051908 | reverse complement strand
GAGAGGTTATGACCGGCCAAGCAGAGTGAAAAAGAAGTGCTGGCAAAAAAAAAACTCAAAGGCATAACATTGTGGCAAAAGCAACATCTCAGCTGCCTCATCTGTCCCTATCAGTTTGATGATGTGTCTGGCCCAGACTTTTTACCTGGAGAGCAGCTCCTCTGAGCATAGCCCATTACTGTTTCTGCAGTGAGAAATGCACAGCATCTACTACTTCTCATGGACTGCTTTAATTTAATAATGGTTTCAAGTTGCTGGGAAACAAAGAATTTCCATTATTATGTTTGATGCAAACCTCACTCACAAGATCAACATTTTAAAGTGTTTAATGCTTGCCCAGTATTAAACCCAGAGTATTTTAATAAGATCTGTCTCAGTCTCCACTTGCAACCTCGTCTGTTGTTTCTTTTACTAACTCCAGACGAATTTCTAGGCTCTTATCTGGATTAGAAATCAAAGCCACGATCACTTCCAGGGTTCAGTCCCTCATGAGGAGCATTGGGCCAGGGTACCAAGTGATTTAGAAGCAGCACTGGGCTACAGCACATTCCCATCAGCTCAGGAATGAGGTATTCCAGAGCACACTGTACTTGCTTGCAGGTGCGTGTCCATTCGCACCAGCAGGAGCGGTGTACAGGGCTTAACTGCGAGCAAGGACCCAAGGCAGCAGCTGTGCAAATACATCGTGATTATTCCTTCCTGCCCAGAGATGACATTTGGTTTCACATCCCCAGCAGCTCTTTAACCCTCTCCATATTTCTCTGCCATTTAACAAATATCACTGCACTAGCTCATCAATCTCCATCAGCGCCAGGCAGGGAGACAGATATGGACAAACGCCACGAGCACAGCAAGTGATGCGTATCACTGAGCACCTCACGAGCTCTGTGCCCTCCATCTCTTCTCAGTGCTAAACCCTGTGCTCTCTATCAAGCCCCTTGTGTGTGGGTCAGGCTGGTCACCCCACAACTCCTCCCTAGGACTCATCTTCTGAGCAGCTTCCCAGCTTCATTTCCCCCTTTTTACCATCCAGTTCCAAGCTCACCTTGAAGGCCTGTCACCTTTGTGTCGCTGAGTTTCAGGCCCTTCTTTTGACCTTGAGCGTGTGGACTCGCTTGCATCATGCTGCTGGGAAGAAGGGAAAAGCAGCTCACCTGCGTGCCTTGCAAGACACCAGCCAGTGCACTGAGGCTGCCGCAGCTCCATGAAGCAGTCCTTTCGTGCTCAGTTTATACACACAACCAACCACAGCCAAACACGTGCAAACAGCAGTACCAGGACTAGTTTCCAGTAAATGAAACTCAGCCTTGCTCAGTCTAACTCAGTTTTTGCTCTAAATATGAGACAGCACTGGGGGACCCGTCCCGAAGCTGGGGTCGAACGCAGTCAGTGTGTAATCACTGTGCACATGGCTGGGCTCAGCACGAGGGACCAGCTACACGCAGCTGTGCTCCTGCAACCACTCAAACATAGTAAGCAGGCTGCAAGCACCAGAGCTACCTCCAACTGGACCTAAGATTAACACAACAGCCCCTTTAGCACCTCACCAGTGTAGACCATGAAATCTGTTTCCTATCACCTTCCACATGGACTAGCCAAGCCTCTGCAGCATTACTCATACAAAAAACTAGGCTTGACACACTCAATACTTTCATTACAGAACCAATTACATTCTGAAGCAGAGCGACAACCGGAGCAGCTGCGCTGTCCTTCTACCTGCAGTGCACAAGCAGAACCAACTACTGCCTCTATTGCTGCAGTCAGGATTTCAGCAGAGGGAGGACAGACAGCACTTGATGGAGGCCACAAGGTGTTGGGACATCCAGTGCCAACCTCCGAGGCCACAGCCCAAAGCTTGCCTTGCTTGACGCTGAAGCCAAAGAGCGTCTAACCAAGGAGGTGGCTCCAAAAGGCCTGGGAAGCAGCTGAATAACAGGCAGCAAGACCCTGTGGATGTAAGGGTCCACATCATTCCTTTTGCTCTCACCTCACACCCTCACTTCCCTCTGGAAATGGGAATAACAGTACAGCATTTCACTTGTGGCACCTCCTGAAGCTTGACATACCTTCCAGTCTTGATCATGCCTCCTCTTTTCAAAGGAAGACTTTTCTTTCTCCTTCCCTTTCTTGAAAGCCTTTTTCTCCTCAGCCATCAAGAGTCGGGCAATTTCCTAGAAGGGAAAATACAGAGTGTGCCCGATGGTTTTACTTTAAACCCTTTCCTGTGGGAAGCTGCCAGATGGGAAGGTTGCAAAGCCCATCTACAATCAGAAATCAAGTGACAGGGAAGACGGAAGACTGACTACATGCAGCACACCCAGTGGATCCCTGATCTGCCAGAACTGCGTTTGCAGAGCCTTTCTGCCCTGTATCCCTTTTCCTTCCATGGGGTGGGGTCACCTCACAGCATCTCTGAGAGTCTCCCTTGGACCTCAGTTACAAGAAATGCTCTTAAACAGCCATGAACTTCCTTCCACCATGGCTGCCACTGGTAGCACAACTGCCTGCTTAGCCAGCAGGAGCATACACATGAAAACCACTCACGGTCAAACCCCACCGGAGCCCTGAGCTTCCCCTACAAGGAGGGAAACGAGCAATTAGAGTCAAAGGGGTCAAGTGGGGTTTAGCTAATTCCACAAATAAAGGAATGCCGCAGACATTTGATTTCTTGCTCACCTCATCTTGGGCTACTTGAGCTGCCTTCTGATCTGCCTCGTTAGCCTTTGGAAAAAAAAAATAGGGGGGGGAAATATATAAAAACATAGAGACAAAAGAATATCACCTCTGTATTATTCACACCCATTAATCTACCGGGCAGGGCAAGTAGGTGCCCATACAAATACGCTACCATCCTCTCCAAATATACTTAGCTACCTTAATAATTATGTCATAACCCGATACCAAGCTGTCATTTCACCTTTTGAGCTGAGTTTTGCTCTCGTGTATCTGTCAGACCACACCACAATGCACTGCCCACCCCGCTGCCCTCTCTCTCAAAGATCAGCACTGGCTTGTCTCGCTTCTGGGCTGACCACACTGACTACAGGCCATCTTTACCTGCCTGGAAATGTTCATTTAATACCACCCTGCTTCAATCGTTTAAGTTTTGGATGTTTATTTCAGAAAACAGGGCTCTACTGGCTGGATGCCAGCTGTCACTCCATATCTGTGTGTACGGGAGACAAAGCTAATTACCAGAATGCACAGTAGCAAGACCTTAAGTCTTAAAGTCACTATCATATATAAAAGTTTTACAAATTAAAGTTGTCATCACTGGCTGCCTTAGTTTCTTCGAGTTGACTAATGCATCCTCTGTACTCACCAGGAGCTCTTCCTCCTGCAGCTTCCGAGCAATCTCTGCATCAGACAACTCCTGTTCCCTTCGGGGTGTATCATACATGGCTTGTCTCGTCCCCATCAACCTAGTGCCTACAGAATTGCGAGAGAAAATAAATCAACTCAACCGTTTCCCACACGCTTTGGTAAGGAAATCCACACCATCTCCCCAGCCACCTGCAAAAGCCCTGCTCAAGGGAACCAGAGACCACTGCCAGACAGCTGGTTTGAGCTTACCTTTGGCCGAGGTGCAGCACGCACCTTAGGGAGGTTTCTCTATACACACAGAAGTATCTGCTACACCACGTCTTATGGGACAAATAGCAGAAGAGGCCACAACCCTTGAAGCAGTCTTTGCTGACATAGCGATGCTGGCAAAGGAATCACTTTCCCTCCCCCCCCGCCCCGTGTTGATACAGATACACTGGCAAAACTGGACAGCAGAGAGCAGCCCAACAGTGTTCAGAGCCCCGCAGAGAGTCAGTGAACACACTGCTGGAGCGGCACAGGCTGCAAAAGTCACCTGGGACAGGTCCACATGAGGTCTGAGACAACTTCTTCCTTGGGCTGACCCATGAATTTTACAATTCACAGTGAGAAAACAGCCAAGTAAACATTTCTGAAGTTCATACAAGGTTCAGTTCAGTTTTATTTGTTTGTTTATTTTAAAGTTAAACCATCTCCAAGTGATCTAAAATGTTGCATTTTGAGAGTCTCTCCATAGCCTATTTGCACCAGGCCATCAAAAGAGCCTCACTGCCTTCACTCACGTGCAAGGAATGCCTTCTCCTTCCATCTGCAGTCTGAACTGTATTGTTCAGGCATCTTGGGACACCTAAATGAGCTTTCTGCTTTATATCCAAAGTACATAAACACTGCAGATGTCTGTCTCTTGCACCTCAAACCTAAAAAGTTTCACTCAAAACTTTCATGCCTCCAGCTACACCATTTACACATTTATTATAAATACCTGTTCCATCTTACTGGGCCACCTATCAGTTTCCTTCCCATCTTCTAAGACCAAGGGAAAAATACGAAGAAACCAACTGACCTCAAAAAACTTTTTGTGCATCTACCAACAAACTACCGTCATACTCTATCAAGCATCCCGAAGACTTCAATCTGCAGAGGGCCAGAGATCTCATGAACCAACCTGGAGTAAAACCATGGAATAGGAAAACACCTCTTCTGTAGGTATTAAAGGAGGTATGGGGGGGGTTCTGCTTTTTGTTATGTTCAAATCAACTGATCAATGATCTTAAACAATTACACCCCTCTTACAAACCATCTTAGCATGAGAAGAAAACTTCAGCTCTGGCATGTTATGGTCAAATGTGTGACCTGGCATTTCCCAGCATGCTTTGATCAATCCAAGTTGTGAAGAGCTGCAGTCTCTGGCCAGCACAGAAAGCCTGGCAAAAAGCACCAGCTTGGTCAGAGTTAAATTATTCAGAGTGCTTCCAAACTCAAGGTAAACACAGTTTTACCATGCTGGAATGAACAACAGCATGGCCGACAGGCTCCTGTACAGTATTACCTCTATGAAGAATACATTTCCAGGAATTGTTTGCTGGCCAGCCCAAGCCTGAGCTTTCTCCACACGCTGATCGGTGCCAGGCTTCGTTTGCTCAGAAGACAACAATAAATGCTACTTCCACATCGCTTCTGCCCACAAGCAGGGGAGCACAAAGGCCACCACAACCACGGCCCACAGGAAGGGGGTGTGAGCTTCTGGCTATTTTGACTCAGTGTGACAGGGTACTGAGTCACTCGGACCCACACTGTATCAGGGTAAATCATGACCTACTGATTATATATAAAAACCTGATTAACACCTTCCACTTTCCCAGAGAAAACTCTTGCATGATGAAGAATAATTCTCCCAGCATCTCCAGAGACAGACATGCACCATTAGCCACACTTTATCCAAGTGAAGACCAGTTAGATGGTGTAAAGCATAAGTTCCCATGCTGTGACAGACATAGATCCAAGTCTCTGCCTCCTACTTTCACTAAGAGACAGGTCACCCCCAGTGTGGCTTTAAAAGCAGAAAGATGGGTCTGAACCTTTAAAATCCTCAAGTATTATTGAAAAACAAGAACTACACAGGTACACATTTCCCAGAAAAATCCACCAGTACAGAATTTAAGAAGAACCCCATCTTACAAACAGAGCCCAGCCAGACACCTGGTGCCACTACAGAACTCTGCCAGAAGCGAATTGATTATGTTGCCAGCAGGGTTTTCAATAAGAAGCGGATGGGAATTGCTGCCTTGTTAGTGCTTAAGTGAACTGTCTTCACTTACAGCCTTGCATCCCAAATCAACAAAACACAAGTGTAATTGTAACATTTGGGGTTTTGTTATTTTTTTTTTCTCCTGTGCAAGGAGACCACAGCATAAAATACATAATGAAAACACAAACTGGCTGTTGGTTGGTTGTTTTTTGGGTTTTTTGGGTGGTTTGTTTTTTTTTTTCCCCCAAAACCAAGGGCATCATTTCCAACAACACGTTACTACTCATCCCCTCTGACACCATGGAACATGTCAGGAAATGAACAGAGCAAGAACATCAACGGATAAGAAGAATCTCATGAAATAAGGGAGAAACCTGGGCGGGATTCGCCATGTACGCATTGCAGGTGGGTATCAGAGATAAGCACGTTCAGAGGAAACAACACGGATTTCAGACACCAGGATGGGAGGTGCAAAGGTCCATCCCCAGACGTACGCACACCTTCCCCATCACTTGGTTACCTGAGTCTCGCCGGCAGTCTCCAGCCTTCCCCTGGGTCACAGCATGCGGGGAGGAGGAAGGCCTCCTGTGTCCTGCCCTTCTGCAGTCTCTCTGCTCACCCCTCCTATTATCATCTCTAGCTTCAGCATCATGGAGCTTCTCGTTACGCACCGTCCTGTGTGAGGAGCGGCCCTGATGACGAGATTTGTGTTTCTCGGGGCGCACCAGCTGGCTGCCGCCCCGATGCCAGGTCTCCTGCTCAGCCTCCAGTTCCATCTCAAGAAGAGGAAGGTGCTTTTCTCCATCTTGCTTTGTCGGCTTTCTGCCGTGCCGCGCCTGGTCTGTGAGTTCATGCTCTGACTCCAGGTCAAGACTGAGAGGTCTCCAGGCCTTCTCCCCGCCAGCTGCTCTCCTCTCCCGCGGCTCCCAGCTACTGCTGTGGTCGTAGGCACCACGCTCAGCCTCTCTTTCCAGGTCAAGGCTGGGAGGTCTCCTGGACCTCCCCTGGCTGGCTGATTTCCACTCCTGCCGATGGCCATTGCCAGCCTCGCTTGGTTGAGGAGACCTCCGGCGACCCTCCGAGGGGGAATGCCCGCATCCCGAGGAGCCATCGGACAAAGGCGAGGGTGCTTCTCGGCGCTCTCTCCGCCAGCGCGCGCGCCTGCCACCACTGCGGGCCCTGCATGGCTCAGAAACCTGCTCTCTGGAGTCACCCCAGCGGTGCTCTGAGCAATGAGGGGGACAAACAAGGAGCGGGTTAGTGGTGTGAGGTTAGTCATGGTTCGATGAGGCCAGACTCACAGCACGCAGATGAGGGAGCTCGATGCAAGAAGCTGGAAATGCAGGCAAAGCGCGGTGGGATGAGAAAGAAAAATCCGCAGGATATAACGGGAGGAGGAGGGAAATGGAGCCTGGCTGGCAGTCAGGCAGTACAGGAGGCAATGCGGTTGGAGCAGAAAGCACAGGTCCAGCCCGAAACGATGTCCAAGCACTTCCCAAGACAAGGACAAGTTAACATGAAGGACCTTCAACGATGCCATTGGGGCTGTAAAAAATCAGCCAGCAGAGCAGCTCATCTCCTGGTGCCACATCAGTGCTGCAGGATATTGGAACCATCAGAGAAAGACTTGCTAAGGAGGGTGCAAAAGGCAGGTGAGGCTGGCAGGCAACAGAGGGGTGTGAGGCCAAGCACAGGGTCACGTTGAATCCCAGTTTATGAGCACTGGCTTCAGGCACAAGGTTTTGCATCATTAAAAACAGCCTCACCTAACAGGGGGGAAGACTCACATAAAGAAAAAGAGACAAGTGGGATGGGATTTTATAGTTTTTTTTTTAAAGCTCAAGAACAAGATGATGGACAGCTGCAGCATCCAAATATCTTCTAACACAGACTGTCAACGTATCTCTTGCGGATCCAGAATTTTCAGGGCCGACACTTCCTTATTGCCTAAATAAAAGTTTAGGCTCTGACTGCAGCGAGGGCTATGGAAATTTAAGGGCAGGAAAAGACTTCACAAAACCCAGGCTCCTGACCTCAGCAATGTAGGGGGAAAAGCCGCTTGCTCAGCAGCGTAGCACGGTTGTTTCCTCCGTGCTTTCCAGAAAGCAGGTGGAAATTCTCTTTGCTTTTAGTTTCAGCAATAAACGTAACACAGCTCTGAGGATGCAGTAGTCTGCCTGTATAAAATCTGCTGACCGATTTGTTTTCCAATCAACGTATTTGCTAAGAAAAATTACTGCACCGAGTGAACTGTTATCTCTACAGCGGGTTTTCAGAATGAAGGCATATTTCTGAAGAAAAAAAATTTCCTTGAAGCAGAAGCTGATTTTGAACAGAACTATACAAAAAAAAAAAAAACAAAACCAGCAGTGTAAGATTTTCCTTCTCCACTGCTGAGTTTTTACAGTATCCAAAAATATTTAAAATAGATTTCACTGCACATGAACTGCATTCTGTTTTAATAAATAGCTCTGCCTTCTGTATGATAATCCAGATTTCAGAAGAAAACCCACCAAAACTGAATGTTCCCTTCAACTCATTCTACTTAGAAAAACCCTTTTCAGAGCCAGAAAAAATATAGCCCACAGAAAATCCACCTTGAAAACAAATCTGCGTGACTTTTATCCAGAATAGGTATATTTTTAAAAATCCAGGAACTGTCAGAGTAACCACAGAAGTTCCTGTTAACTGGTTGGCTTTTCTGCTCAGTTTTAGATCATTCACATGATTTACAGAAAACAAATATCCAATAAAACAATCTAAGTGACTTACTGAACAACAGAGACCAGGGCCTGAAAGCAAGAGTCAGTTCTAAGAATTAATTCAATTTTCTCATTAAGGAAAGCTCAATAAATACAGCAGTAGAGAGCAGGAGACCATGGAAGAGAGAAGGGTGGCTGCGCATGGAAAGGCTCAGTGCATGTCACACACCCATGCCAGACAGCCTGAGCAGAAGATTTGCTTTTCGGGTATCTCAGGGCGATTAACTCCTCGGCAAGCGCCGGTTCCTGCGGCACCTTCCGCAGGGGCCGTGTAAACACTCTTTAGGACCTGGTGTAACTCTCTCAAGCAGCAAGTGACTGAGCAAATACAGAAATGTTTTTCATGGCACAGATACTCCTGGGAGGAACTCTGTGCCTTCTTTCACGTTTGTTTTTCCACTTTATAAAAGCTCAGACTGCTCTGAAGCAATAGCCTTAATCCACACTCCTCCTGGATGTGGATAAATTTTTATTCAAGATAGACTAAAACCCAAACAAAGCAAGGGCTTTTTTGGTTTAAGTTCACAAGTAACAAAGACAATACAAAGCAAGGATGCTGAAGCCTAATCAAATGGTGCCCAAGTATTTAACAGGTTCTAGATCAAAGGACGAGATGATCCAGGCATCAAAATCCACTTCAGTCCTTTCTAGTTTTTAAGGAGCAAGGAGCAAGAGCAGCACTACTATGAATGGACAGGCAGAACACCTTCTACTTCACCTCTAAGACTACAGATTATCGTAGGAGGAAAAATCAGACCCACAAGGTACGCTGCTCTCCAAATACACACCACAGCCTCAGTTCAGAGAGTCACAGGCTTTCGCCAGCTGATTTCTGTTATAAAAATCCATCCTGTCCTACCATCTCTGCATGGCAACACTATTACCTATACCGTACTATTTCAGGGACTTGTCCCATTTAATTCTGAAAAACTGAAGTGTGGGTTGGACATAAGACTCCAAGATCAAAGTCTTTTCCAGCTCTGTATACGTAGCAGGACTTGTGCTAATCACATTTCCACTTGGTTACTGTTTCACATTTTGTGCTTTATATTTTCTTGGTCATCCTTGAACTTCTTCCGAATTGAAACTAAAGTACTTTGTGTAAGTTCAAATAAAACACATTTGAAATCTCCAATGGCATCAATGTTAAAATGAGAAATAAGAGGTTTGATCTTCATCTTCACAATCTGTTAATCAAAAGCAGCCTCTCTCTTCCCTAGCACGTTTTTTTCCGAAGAAAGAACACAAGAACCACCACCAGTGCACAGCAAAGCCATCCCCAGATTGCTCCATAATTAAACATACCCCGATTCTCTCCTCCCAATTTAAAGAAGGTCTGTATTCAATCATAAAAGCCAACGAAGAGAAAGCCATACAGCGCTGCGGGTCATATCTTTTCCACAACGTACAGTCCCAGATGGTAATCACAGCAGAGACACTCTGTGGCGATGACCTTGTTATTCAGCAAGTCATCCAACGCGGCTGTGCTAATTGTAATGCTTGGGTACGTACCTGCGAGGAATTATTTTCTGAAAGGCTGTTTCATGAACCAGCATTTATTCCTTTATGCACACAGCCGTGCCAGCATCGCAGATGAGCATGAGGAACTGTTTTTCTTCAAACGCAAGTGTGGAATTGCGTCTGCATTTCTCCCCCGCACGCTTGCGGTGTGACATACAAGTAACTGTGGCTTATCACTACCATCAGCTACTGTCTTCTTCCACAAGCCCTTTCAAAACATGCATGCAAAGGTGTGCTTGCACATACACACACCACACACCCTATCGCTGTCCTTCAGGCCACCTTCTAGGACATCAAAAATTATAAAAATGTCTTCTCCACTTTTTTATTTGTAAGTATTCCCTGATTCTAGAATGAATTCTCATCCTGACCCTGTAAACTGATGCAGTGCTACAGTGCTAAATGCAGGACTGCAGGAGAAGGGAAACCTCCTAAACAGAGTTGCCAGATCACCAGGTTCATCTATACTGCCATGATCTTGATCCTTTATCTAGCAGAAACGTACCTCCATTTTCTGCGTAATAGCTATCTTCATAGACTGTGTGTCCCTGGGATTCTGGGTAATGCTTCTTCCGCTTTTTTTCTTCCTGCAGTTCTTTCTGTTGTAGGAGACGGGCAATGTCCTGCAGAGATGGAATAAAACTGACATTACCTTTCCCCCTCTAAAAAAATATCTCCACATTCTTCTATTAAAATACTTTATCCAATTATAAAAATCCTGATAGTTTAGTTTTTCAGACAGGGCAACAACAGAGTTACTCTGAAATTCCATCTCTGGGCTGGACGGGGCTTCCAACATAGAAGCTGACACAAGGGACCACCTGAGCAACCAGTACCCAACCTCACCCAGGCCTACCACAGAGCTTCCAGCCCCGCGGCCGACTCGCAGGCTCCTACTCTGCGTGCACATCCCTGACGGCCAAAGCACGGTGGAAAGGAGTGCAAAGACCGTCTCCAGCTGAAGGCACTTCTGACTGGAAGGAGTTCTCAGAGCAAGTCATGAACTTGCTTCAAACTAGCTGTAATTTACAGGGACTGCAGCATGTCAGGCAGGGAAATGCATCAATCTGACAGACAGAGGCTGAAGGAAAAGAAAATCGAAAGGGACGTTAGGAAGAAAGGACTCGGCACAAGGCAGGAGCACTGCGGGGGCTACAGCTGTTTATCTTCTGTGGCAGTTTTGGTAGATACGCCATCTAAGAGAATAACACTCCATTTTCCTAATTGGTTTTCCTTCGAGGTGACTAATGGATCAACAAGGCCTAGCAACAGCAAACAGCTCCCTGGGGCTTGCTCATTTGGGGCCCAGAAGCTTGCGAGTCAGTGGAGCTAGTCTGGAGCTAGGACAAGAAGCTGGAGGATACCAGCAGGGCACACCAGCCCTTTGGACGCTGTTCATTTAAGCCTCCCTAATCCTTACGACATTTACGGAGCCACGCATGTAAAGTGTACACTAGAGGCAGGAAAGGTATCACTGAAATGCAAACCAAGAGCCAGCACCCTCCAAGGCAAAGCCAGCACTGGAGGACAACTACAAGTTCAAGTACAAAATATTATTTCAGGATTCGGATCAGATCTGGTCAATAACCAGCTTTGTGGAGGGCCTGGGGATGCTACAGGCTCTTTACAAAAAAAAAGAAAAAAAAAAGAAAAAAAAAGGAAATAAAAGAAAAAAAAACCCTCCCCTGACAAGGTTAACCTCCTCTAGCAAGTACAGTAAGTCTATAAATATATGGGCTTAAGCACATTATCTCCAGGACTGAGACAGCTCAGGACTTGCAAATCCACACAAACCATTTCTTACAAACTGGACTTGTAAGCTGGCAGGCCTAGCGCTTCGTTCAAAATCCCCGTGCACCAGACTGGGTCTGCCTCGAGCAGAGCACTGCCGCAACACTGCTAACGACTACTGATACCGGAGAGCTATCGCGGACGCTGGGCAGCTGCTACAGCCTCACATGTGACAAACACCAGGCCAGCCCGGCGTGTGGCCAGTACCAGAAAACTTTCTTTCACCCAGAAAGTCGTGCAGGGCACGGGTACAGATGCTGGGCAAAGGCCACAGAAGGGGTTCTGATGTTTGTCACTCTGCCAGCTGACGAACCCCTGGGGCATAGTCACTCGCGTTGCTCAGGCTCTGTGTCAGCGCAAGAGCACACCCCAACAGAAACAACGCTGTGGGGGGGCCGTGGAAGGGAAGCAGGACCAATTCAAGCTCTCCATGTCCTGTTGCGAGGACAGGCGGTACTGCCACACCCCGGTACCCAGCTGCAGCCCAGCTCCATCCACGGTTACATTCCAGCCACACTTGGGAGCTTGCCATGTACCAGCAGGAAGAGAAACAATATTTATGAGTTATCCTCATTGCTTTGAGCCACATTCATTTGAAGATTGCTCCGAACAGCACAAGACAGTCAGCACGCTGGTTGGACAGGTTGCAGGGACCTGCTGACAGACTGCTGACATCCCAGCAGCTCTCAACATAAAGCAGGAAGGAAAGGTGCAATTCCCACAGCCAACATGAGTAGTATTGCATCCCCTTCGCCTTCTCCATAAAAATAAGACAGATGGTCACATTTACAGCTCAAAACCTTTAGCCAGAGTGTTCCTCTCACCCCCACTGCCACAAGCTCCTCGTGGAAGCCCTTCCACGTCTGCCTGAGCAGCCTTTCAGTACTGGCTTGGACTTAATGGCATAAGAAGAAAATGAGGTTTTGCACAAGCAAACTGATGCATCTGTCAGGTAAGGACAGATTCTTATTTCAGACTCTTCCAGGAAACACAGGCTTGTGTTCAAGCTCTTCCTACAGAGAAAAATGCCACCAGATGCCTCTTGAGCGTCTTGAGACTACTCAGACTTCTCAGGAAACTATCTGTAACCAAAAATGGGGCCACATTGCAGGCTCACACAGGTGTTTCTCCGCTCTGCGGCTTTCTGAACACCCAGTCTGACAGAATGACACGATGAAGTGATCAGCAAGCCAAATTCTTCGAATACCGTGGACAAACCACTCTGCCCACTCTCAAGCAACAGTGGCAGAGAGATATTCTGAATTCACAAAAGGAACCTGCCAGCAAGAAACTGCAACAGAGTGTTGAGGCTGCGAAAAACTAAATTGAAGATGAAGGAAGCTAATGGAGAAGACAGAGATGGATGGCTGGGCTGAGGGTATGCTGACATCTTTGCACCAGAGACCAAGAAATCATGACCCAGGATTCTCCCACAAGTAGTACCTGCCTTCACGCGCTTGAGAAAGCAAGCGGCTCTCAAAGTGTACAAACAACTACAACTTCCTACACCAGGGCAATGAACACCTCAACAAGACCTACTTATTGCCTGCCCTCTTCATTAGCAAGGTCACTGGTATCAACAACGTTTGTGACCCTTAAGCACAGGGACTATGACTGTATCTTATTCCTGTAACAGGACTCCCCAGAATTGCTGTGCACACCAAGACCTGTGAGGACCAGGACTGACACCATGCAAGCCAACTGCTGTGGCTACTGACCGAGAAATTCCTGCACCGAAAGGGCTGCTACAAATAGCCCTGCCATCCCTGCAGCTTAAAGGTTACCTCGTCTTTTTCCTCTTGCCTGCGGCGCTGCTCCGCTTCAAATACCAGCTTCACTTGGATTTCCTGAGCGATCTCGCAGTCCTGTCGTTCTCTAGAAGGCAAGAGACAAGGATTATAGGCATCAGTCAGCCTGAAGAAAGGGATAAGAGAGATGAAGAACCATCTGATTTACACAGAAGAATTATTACCCAGTATTAGTGCAGAGCATACGAATCCTCACCAGGGACCAGGACTCCCTGTACTTCCTGCTGACCAAATTTAAAAAATAGGTCCCAAAACATTCACAATCAGAGTACAAAGCAAGATAAAACACATTCATAGGCAGTTTGCTAAGGTTTGTAGGTACCATGGGACAGGGCAGGCTAAGGAGTCTCTGCAAACAGCCTAATTCTGCTGAGGAGTTTTTGTACACGTGGTGCCAAAGGAGGGGTTTAGGGGTCAGGTAAACGCAGGCATTTCTGGGAAGAGGTTTTCACGTGAAAGCCAAGAAGGAGAGAGCGCAGAAATGCTGACAACAAAACGCAGTAAGCAGGCCAAGGGGAGGCTGGAGGTGGCAGTTCAGTAATGAATGAGAAATGCTGCTGAGCTGGGACGAGACACAAAAGCAGAACCGGTGCCAAGAGGCAAGAGAGCGACATGCGTCAAAATGAGGGGTGAGGGAGCAATCATCCACTGCGGATGCAGGAGCTACAGTCCTGCATTAACTGGGGAGAGACAAAGAGATACCGAATAACTGAGGCATGAAATGAGAGTTTCGTCTGTGCAGGTAGACTAGGAAGGCTGTATTTCAGGGAATTCCTTCCAAAGCATCTCCAAGAATTGTGCCATACTCAGCCACGGGCTCCGATGCCCGGCAAACAGGCTGGAATGACGGCCAGGGGCTCCTTAGGGCAACCCAGAAAGACTGGGAGGATTTGAGAAGAAAGATTCAGAGCTCTCTCTTTCAGCACTGCTGAAATTGAGCAAAAGACTAGCTCTAAACAGGTCAGAAAAGTCAATCTAAGCTATCTCCGCAACTGAGACTACTGAAAGGCAAGGCAAAGAAGGAGATGAGAATGTGAGCAGCAACAGGCAGAGTTTGCTTTATTAGAATACAATCTTTTGAAGAATACACTTGCAACATCAGATAGGCGATGGGAGCACTACCAAGAGCGTATTATGTAAATGAAGCAAATATTTCAAGAGAGGCAGGTTCAGCTATGTCAAAGTTGGGCCGTGTAGACTGGAGCAACTAGTTCTAGGCTTGAGCAAGGATCAGGGCATAAGTGACGTAGTGAACTTGGAGGCAAGGGACAGGAAGGGAGTCTAGCATGTGAGTGGGGGAAATTAAAATAGTAACTGTAGAGAAGCACTTTCGGTAGCAAAACAGAGAGAAGTGGCATGGCTGAAGCAGTCAGTGGGACCAGAGAGCCAGCTTTTATAGAAAGTAAAGAAGAATGAGAGAAGCAGAAAGAGTGGATATGTGGCTTAAGGTAGGGAGGAAGGACACTGGGACAAGAAGAGGGTTTAGAGGACAAATGCCACCAGGAAACAACTAATCTGTCATAGGGAAGGAAAAGGAACATGTGGCAGGAGGGAAAAGAAGCTTCTTTATTTCTGGCAACTGCTTCTTGAAAGCAGACATGCAATTGGGTATAGCATGTTATTTATATCTCCTTCCCCAAACACATGTGAACCCCAAGTCAGTGTCACAACATGGTATTTCCTTCCCTCTCCCAGACCACCACACTCACAAACACTTGTGCTTAAAACTGACCCACAGCTAGAGACGCCCTGGAAGGCATTCATGAATTTCAGTGTTTGCAGTGCTGGAGTTATCAGTAGGCCAAACATCTGCAGCTAGGTTTACAGTTAGACTTGATAATCTTCAAGGTCTTTTCCAACCAAAATGATTCTATGATTCTATTTAGACGCCAGTTTCTTCCATCCAGTTGGCATTTTGCATGTGTGCATTTCACCTGACTCCAGTAAGAGACCTTTTCAAAGGCACAAGCTCACACGGCAGTAAATCTAGTTCTTTAACATGCCGTATAAAAAGGGAGCTCGGCAAACCCAGTACCAGCAGCGAACCACAGTCCCCAGCAAAACAGTACCTGAATGTGCAAATCCTGGGGAGCAGACTGTCAGTGGGCCTAAGACAGTGGATCCCTTACAACCCCAGTCTCAGAGGACATGAATCAAGGTATAAAATAAGTTAGAAAGGTCAGACATATCAAGGCATTGCACGTCTCCAGTTCCGCGAGCACCTGTGAACAGAGCTAAGGTGCCAAGTTCATCAGCACCAACTGACTTGCTAAATGCTTAAAATACCTCTTACTGCAGACAAACAGGAGACAGAAACAGCTAACCGTCTTTTAGAGCCAAGGCAACAAGGTCATTGCCTCTCTGTTCACAGCAGAGAACACTAGAAGTAATGCAAAAGCAGAAGCATTTCTTGCTCCTGATGACATGCATCTTGGAATACACCCTACCAATCCAACAGCCACTGAACAGCAACAGAGGATTAGATTTTTGGTTTTATTGCTCAGTGGTAATTAAACACTGAGACCTGATTAGTTAATCAACATAGGCCAATGTTTCAACTTGACTGAGTATAAGAAAATAGGTTAAAGAACTTTGACAGCTCTTCTTGTCCTTCGGCTTCCTTAGTGTGAGTTCAAGTGCCCATCAGTCCCCAGAAATCAGCCAAAGCAAAGTAAACGCCACCACCCCTGAGCCTCATACCTATGTATTCTTTGCTCCTGGGCAGCCAGGAGTGGTAAGAGTGTCAGGGAGACTCTACATCAGTTTAGCAAAAAAAGTCAAAAAAAAAAAAAAGTCAGTGTGACCGGAAAGCCATTCACATTGGCAACAATTACTTGCTACAGCCAGATGAGAAAAAAAAACCCAGAAGGGTTAAGCGAAGTGTTCAAAGAAACTGTTCACATTAGCGTAACAGAACCATCACGGCACTGGGAGCAAAATGAGGAAAGAGCATACTTTCACGGTATTTCCGACAGTTATTTTAGCAACCTTGCTACTATGCTTGGCAGCGTGCAGGCTGCTCAGCTAGATGTGAGAGATGCTCTTAAAGAAGCATGAAAATAAGGTTTGATGCCTCCCTGAATTCTTAAAAAGAGAAGTTATTTCTATTCTCTCACTTATCTTCACGACGTCTTTCCGAGAGAATCTAGGATTTGAAAGACAGAAGAAAGCCCATAAATTTGAAGGGCTTATTTTATGTCCCCTGTTTCTGCAGTCCACCCAGTTCTGCCTCTTTACTCCTCCATCACCTTGCAGTGCCAAACTGTCCCAGACAATGCAGTAAGCAACAACAGCAAGGATCATTTTGTTGCCAGAACACAATGATCTTGCACAAGGAAGAGACAGGAACACACAGAGAATTAAGGAAGAAAAAGATCCAATTACAAGAGGATGCCGCCAACTTTTTTTACCATTGTTGCAGAAGAGTTCATGCTTTCAGGAGCAGAACTGCTGCTGACACAACATTTTGCTTCAGCAGTTCTGCCTGTAACTTGGCTCACAAAGTTAGCAAATTCCATTTCACAGAGTCTTACAACAAGAAAATTGTTTGCAGTTCCCAGCAAGTAACAAAAAGGAATCATCTCTGCCATACAAAATTAATTTTTTCTGTTGTCATTTACATGCTTACAGCTCTAATTGGTAATGAAGACAAAGCTATTGAAAGAAAGCACAAACTTCAGGGAAACACATGTATGTACCCAGTGCTGTCTGAGTACTCTGGGAACATTGAAAACAGTGGCTGATTTATCACGCCCCAGCTTCAAACCTTTTACGAGCAGCTCCTTTGAAGCCAGTCCTGTATCTCACACATCTGCAACACAGAGCTCTTCTGCTCCATCTCTGCCAGAGGAGCCACCCAGGGTTCGTGATCCACCACCTGCTGTACCTGGTGGGTGGCATCACGGAGCACAGCGCACCGCTGGGAGACGGACCTTGCCTCACCAACCCTGCTTGTGCAGGGAGCCCCATCAGAACGCAAGCTGCCGGCTTCCTCATCGGGATCTGACCGAGCCCTCTCACACCACCCATTTGTTACACCTCACACATTGCAAGAGACTAAGTTGGGGGGTGGGGGTGGGGGAACAAACAAACAAAAAAAAAAAAAAAAAAGAAAGAAAGAAAAGCAAAGCACTGATGTAAACTCTGGACTGGAAAGTACAGTTTGTTTCACCCTGCACTGCTGTGTTTCTTTTCCACACTGGCTCCACACCCCAAGAGCCATGGCACACAGAAAGCCAAAACACAGGCCACAGGGTTAGATCTGGTGTGTGGGGCCAGAGCAAACCTGCAAAGCAAACTGGATCACCCATTAAACATGCTCCCACAGCTGCTGCAGAAGGCAGGGACTGCAAGAGAAGGCCCGTCCCCCAACACCCATCTCCACCAATGGACCCTGGGGCAGCAGCTCCCCTTCCCAAGTCACTCCCCACTGAAGTATCTGCAAGCACAAGGAGTGGCTTTCAGCCATTCCGTGCCAGCGCTGCATCCAGCTCCTCAAAAGCACTCATCAGGCACAATGCAAACATGCCAATATCTGTGATTTCCACAAGAGAGAATTCACTGTAACACTGCCTATTTCCGTGGTGGACTGAGCCAGGGACAAGGTCGATGCCTACCCCACTCCACCATCAGGCAGCAGAACAGGAAGGCTCCTTCCCATGGTCAGGCAGCAGAATCCAAGCCAGGACGGGCCCCAGCACCACCTACTCCCACCCCGTTCTCATTGCTTTGTGCCAGTGCTGAGTACCAATACTTTTAACGCAACGGATAGCCAAACGAAAAAGGAAACAAAAGCAAAAGGCTGATCAACCCAAGCCCCACGTACTGTCAATCAACTCAAATCAAAGCAGCTGATTTCAGTGCTCTGATCACACCAGACTAGCATTTCAACAGCTCCACCCCAAACTCACAAGTCTTTTCGGTGCTTCTGGATTTGAGCACGTGCTTTCAGATCCTCCTCTTCTTGCAGCTGCTTGGCCACCTGCAAGTCATGTTGCACCAGACGATTACGCTGCACATTTGTTGCCAAGTGATGCTCAACTGGAAATAAACACAGACAAGAACCCCCAAATCAGCCTGCAGAACTCCATGGTGTGAACAAGACAAAGCAAGTGGGAGGGAGATTCCAGGCCAGAAAGGAAGACAGTTCTTGGCACGGAAACATTATGTAGTATCTCTCAAGGTGGGGAAGTCCTGAACTCATGTTACGCTAGCAGCTTGAGATTGCCTCATTTCAGCACTGAGGGGGCTGTCTATGTGTGTCTGTTACCAAAACAAGATCTTCATGTCTTAATTGCATGCAGATTTATAGGAAATGCTTTTTAGGCTCTGAATTTCATTTTTAGCCACAGCAAAATACCCTTGATTAATAACGTGGGGCTGGAAGGGACCACCAGAAGCCAGGGAGGATGAGCTGAACCTAAACCCCTTCTGCTGGATGCTTCCCTAATTTGTTCTCAAGAAACTCTAGAGAAGGAAACTCCTCTCACTCTCAACATAATTGGTTCCAGAATCTCACTACCTTTATATTTAGCAACACAGCACTACAGCAAGTCCTTTACCATACATGGATACTGTTTGCAAGAAAAGATGGCTACACGAGTTGCAGCTGAGAGCCAGCTTTAATTCAGTGGTCTCAGGTTCCAGCAGCAAGGGCACAACTTCAGCACAAACTGCACGCCTGGTAGAGTAGCTGGAATGGTATTAGTACCTAGTACTGGTAGCCACCAATGTTCTTGGCACCCAGCAAAGCAGATTAGAGAGGCCACCACACCTGAAACTGCAATGTAAACATATCCCAAGTAACAGATAAGCATGTTAACAAAAAAAAAAAAAAAAACAACAAGCACTTTAATTTTCCCCGCTACACTTTTTTTTCCCTTTTTTACCCCCAAAAGAATACAGAGGCAGCGCCGCAAAATATCTTAATTCAACATCGATATATCAGG
>Ga0181612_110969_pt1 | contig 19407 bp, 7 predicted proteins | sample HoacroProtozoa21_FD_119630 | JGI IMG/M metagenome (GOLD analysis project Ga0181612, IMG submission 119630) | Hoatzin crop microbial communities from Cojedes, Venezuel. Combined Assembly of Gp0051906, Gp0051904, Gp0051908 | reverse complement strand
CTGACTACTCCTGATAACCTTCTTTTCTTCCACTTGCTTGATGATGGCCTCCAGGATAAGCTGCTCCATCACCTTTCCCGGGATGGAGGTGAGGCTGACCGGCCTGTAGTTCCCTGGGTCCTCCTTCTTGCCCTTTTTGAAAATTGGAGTGACATTGGCCTTTCTTCAGTCCTCGGGCACCTCTCCTGTCCTCCAGGACCTTTCAAAGATGATGGAGAGTGGCTCAGCAATGACATTTGCCAGCTCCCTCAGCACTCATGGGTGCATTCCATCGGGGCCTATGGATTTGTGGGCTTTCAGATCGCTTAAGCGATCCCTCATGCAGTCCTCCTCAACCAAAGGAAAGTCATCCTCTCTGTGGAGAGGATACTACTATGTCATACTACTATGTTTGTAAGTTTAAAATGAGTCACAAATACACTTAACTGAAGAACGTGTCACAGTTTCATATTTGTACTAAATAAATAGAGATGTGGATAAACATTTTCTTAACGGCATAGTCCATGTGCCTGTTGACAAAGCATGTGTTTTGCTGATTACATCTCCTTATTTTCCTCTTATTCATGCTTATAGATTTTTTTTCAAGAATAAGAACACAGTGGAATTCCTTATACTTTATTTTGATTGCAAGCACAGCACTTCTTCACGGAATTAAGTAATTTTAGATCTTCTATTTCTTAGGAATTCTAATGTCATTATTTAAAATTCTTTTTCTATGAGATAATTTTTATGCCAGCATTTTTCACTAGAAACATTAAAATAAGATTTGTGAAATTTTCAATTGTAACATTTTCAAAGAAAATGTAACTTTTTTCAGGAAATGTTTTAAAACACTGAATACTCATTTGCCTTCACTTTACGTTCATCTTCTGCTTTATGGGAGTATTTTTAAGGCAGTACCACTTGCTAAGGTTTCATGGTGGACTAGCTTTCATGATTCTGTCAGAATTATGGTGCCACAGAAAGAATATAGAAAGGTTATGATGTCTTCCAAAAAGCCCATCCCACAGAGTTGTATGGGGTCACAACTTCTTATTTCAGTTTTCCCATCCGGAAAAAAACTTCTGAGAACCCCAAAATATCTTCATGCTACTAAATCTACTATATTACTCATTGTTAGTTACTAAACTGCTAAGTCTACTAACATTTTTTTGTGCTGAAATTTCTGCCTTTCTGCCTTCTAAATTGTAATAAAGCTCTCCATAACAGAGGAATGGCCTGCATCCCATTATGGCTGTGAGCATCCCTTCATTGCATATTCCAAGCAGACAAGCATACTACTTTTCCATGCTTTTAGAGTGGGAGGTGGGTATGTGGAGCTTTTGCTGTGTGAACCATAAGGTTTTTCTAGAGTCCATAAACAGATGAGGAACATTCGTGGTCTGTTGCAAGTTGTATTATGTCTTTCAAAGTAATTCATGGCTATCCATGCTACAAGACCACTGCCTCATAGCCCCTTTCTGTCACCGGGCACAGAATGATGTGGGTTGGTAAGATGGTAGTACTGTAACAGAACACACTGACTTCCCTACCTGTCCCATAAACAATGACTATAAGTGTAGCTGGAGTTTTAGATGAGGAGGTCCCCTTTATTACGAATGCAAGAATTTAGTGGCTTAGATGGCAAAAAATCATGATAACAATCTGCTTTGCCCCTCCTGCACATTTCAGCAAGCATGAAGGCTCTCCATGCGGCCATGTTCAACCAGCTCTGAGGGTGAACACAGTTCTACTCCTGAAACTTCCCCAAGACTCCACATCCCTCAGAGATCTTTGACAACTCTGAACAGTCCCTTAGGTTTATGGAACTGAGCGGCTGAGAGGCGGTGCTGGTCTTAAAGCCACTTTGAATTCTGGGTTTTCTGTTCAATGTGTGGATGGAAAGTCAGGCTCTGTTGTTGTAGGGATGTAGGTAAACATTCGTGGCAGCAAGAATTTCAGGTAATTGATCGTGGGAATAGGGAGGGGGCAACGAACACTGCTGTGCCCATCAGTCCCTGTAGCACCCATGCCTGAAACATTCCTCATTCTGGATGCAGCTGAAAGCTGACTCACAGCAAACACTGATGGGATCACTCTGATCCCAGAGCAGCAATGGTTCTACCCCAGTAGACACACAATCCTGCAGGGAAGGGTATCTGAGCCCTTGGAAGATGGTCCTAGGCAACTGTCCTCTGTGTCATGTCCTCACAGAAATTAGAAGCCAAGAGACTCTCTTCTGTCTCCTCCGCAGATCCATACTCTCTCACAGGGAATTCAGCCTTGCACAGGTTCTGGCAATGCATCTAATGACATCTGAGTCACTTGGTGCAAGCGGCTGCTCTAATTCTAGGCCTGCCCTTCAGGAAGATACCTACTCATGGCCCAGGAGTTTTCTGGATATTTTTATCACTGAATTTGAGAATGATAATGAATCCAATTTGTAAGAGAGGATTTGAGAATGATTGTGAAACTAATTAAGAAATGCATATAATGAAAGTCCAGTACTCTCAGATATATAATAGTTTTAAGCAATAAGCTAAATCTGCTATCTTTCTTATCTTCCAGCAAGCTTGCAAACTTTTCCTGTTAACAGTGTTCACTGTCTTACAACATTTCTCATTACAAATAAGTTCAAGAATCTACTATCCTTCGTGTTACAAACTTTATAAAGTTTTAAAACTCAGCAATAAAATTTCAGAAATAGACAACCTGTCTCACAAGGTCACAGGTAGCAGGCATCTTTTTTCTATGTTTTTAGGAAAAATCGTTGCTGTGCTTCTAAGTTTAAAAAAGCTCCAAGGCTGGCCTTGTTGCTGCTGCTGCAACCTATTTTTAATGCTGACACAGAGCTACATCTTAGGGTGATGTGGGATGAAAATGCAGACCAACATGAGAACGGGAAGATGGAGAAAGAGCCCATTCTTTTGAAATAGCTCATATTCCCAGCCTATTACTCTAGCTAGTGTTTTTGTTGCTGATGCTGTTAATTGAAGCCAATAATGTGAGGATTATTTAATACGGTAGGAAGCAGCAGCTGTAAGTATTTGATATTGTAAATTGGATCCTCTGCATACAATATGAGAATTGTACTCATTATTGTTGTTGTTGTTGTAGTTACTTATGACTATTTTTTTGATCAGCATGGCTTATATGTATCACTATTTATTGAGTGTGAGCTTCATAATATACCTGGAACATATAAGGTGAGAATCTGGCTGATGGGAGTTTTACCGTTGATTTCAACAGATGGTCATCAGCTTAGAAGTGTGCAACATGAAAAGACATAGTAACTGAACAGTCGGTGTTTTGGCATCCGTAGACAATGGGTTTCTCCATTCTTCTTGGTGAAGCTGCCTCCTGTTTGCACTAGGAAGCTTCTGGACTGGATCTACATCCTAGTCAGGAGACTGTGCTTAACAGATGTACATCTATTCTCTTCACTCATCCATACATATGTTTCCCAAAAAACCCCCAAACTAAGTTACAGGGCTTTTTCTAAATAACCTTGTAATATTGCTTTACCATTTCACTGCAGTAATTCCTAGAAGTTTCCAACATACATTTCCTCCCCAAAAGAATAGGAGTACACTACAGATTGTGGGAGACTGTGGTGTACTATTCATGCAGACTAGGATGGAGGGAGGTGGTGAAGACAGCAGTCATTTCAGATAGCATTGTTAGGAGAGTAGAGCTTTGAAAGAGTTTGCTATTGATAAGGCATATCAATGAAAGGATTAAGGAAGGGGCACATGAAACTCAGATGCTGTATCTCCTAAATGCCAGTGTATTTAACTCTAGTAAATAATTGCATGATGTCTTATAATCTGTATGTTTTGCCATGACAAGCTGTGATTAGATACATGCTGTTTAATCTTTTTAAATAGCAGCCAGTCAGAAAACTAAACTAATTTAGATTAGCACATAAGATTTTTAAAGTCATGTTGAGAATTACTGTCAAAAGGATTATTCATTTCTTTCAATAATACAAGAAGTCATGTCCTGTTTGGATGTTGAATCCACATACAAAAGACACTTAGCCCTGTATTGTATCTTACAGTAGTAATCATCTGTCTGTAACTCCCCCTGTAAAGCAAATTTCTAGGGCTCAGTCTGAGAAGACATCACTGCAAGAAACTGTTAAGGCTTCTATATCAACAGGTCATTACACTTTTATATTTGCTGTGTTCATTTGCCTTTCCGATTAGATTTTTTGGAGGCAAGGTTGTGTTGTGGGTTTTGTGGTTTTTTTTTAATTTTGGAACTGGTTAGCATTACTTCTCTCCTTCCATATTTATTGCACAATTCCTTTGCTAGGACACTTCATTAAAGATTTTATTTTAAAGTATGTTTTCAATTTCATAACTCGAGATGCAGTAGAGATGAATGGATATTAACTTTATTTTTTAGATTAAAGTCATCTAACAATTTGGTTTAAATACATGCATAGAAAGACAATATTAACAATTTTTACCATTTGCTCTACCAAAGCTTATTTGTAGATGATGATTTCCAGATTTTCTACTCCTAAGCTGAAAAAAAATGCTGTAGAAGAATTGATCTCCTTGTGGAAGCTATTAGATGATCAGATGAACACACTACGAGTTATTGCCAACGTATAAGCAAGGTTGAGAATTTGCTGTGTGGTAACTGCCCTGTGCACAATCCAGCTCTGTCAGAAATGCATGGTATCGTTTCCTTGCATGACAGAAATGCAAACCTCTTCAAATTATCTTCAATTTTTTCTGGGATAAGAGACACATTTAAAAAAAAAGGCTAAATTGCAACTTACACTACTCTGTGTAGTGTGTTCAAAGTAAAATTGATGTAAAATTTAATAACACCAAAATAAGCATCTTTCAGCTGAATTGAGTGCTCACACTGAGTTCATTCCCTCATCAACTTACCATTACTATGACTAAAGCACTAGGGAAATTAAAAGACTAGTTAATTTTTTTTTCAGGACTGAGGAAGTGCACTGGAGCGGAGTTAATCTTTACTTCTTTTCTATAAATTGATTTTTAACATAACTTAAAAAATTGGCTTGTCACCTCTGAAACACTACATCTATCCTCCCCTGAAAACAATTGAATAACAGAGTAACAGCAGAAAGTGACTGTGAAACAGAAATAAGAATGTTCACAAACTGCCAAAATAAAGTTCATGTAACATTGAGATAGCTTGCTTTAAGTATTTTCCTGTCCATAAAAGTAACAAAAGAAATAAAATGTTGGTAAATCCTTGTTTGTGCTGACAGTTCAATAACCGCTTTATCTCCAATTACTCCTCTGCTCATGTGAATACATTATGATCACTATATTAATGTATACTATTTTTAGGAATCTGGCATAGGCTGTAGTAGAAAATTTCAGTCAAACTTCTGCCTTAATCTTGTCTACTGTAATATAATAGTACTGTACTGAAGAATTTCCATGATAAGCATATTATCAACAGCTTTTTGAAAAGACGTTTTGTCAAGCCCACGAATTAGTGAAGACAGTAAGAAACATAGAGATAACCAGCACTTTTTAGTGAATGAAGAAAGTGTTACTCTTTAATTTATTACAAAAATAGACAGGTTGTGGGTAAACAGTTAAAAGAGCTTTAGGTCAAGCTGAAGGAGATCTGGATGTAAACAAATTTTTTTACAGATTTTCTGCCTGACCTTTGAAAGTAATTTAATCTTTATGTAAATGCATATCCTATCATTCTCCAGTGGGTTGTCTCTTTTGTTTGACCAGACCCTCTGTTCAGCAGGGCAGGAGCTACACCTTGGTACAGATTTGTGCACAAAATGGCACCAAATGGCCTTAACCTCTTGAGGTTGTTTTGAAACTGTGACAATGAATGTCAGACTGACTTTGCTATCACCATATATCATGTAAATGTGGTTAAACTTTTTATTTTATGTGAAATTTTCTAATCACATTTGGCAGGAAATATCTTCTCATTGCTCAGCTAACACTGATTGTTGGTAGTCACTTCTGTTTCGGAAAGTCAGAATATATTTTCACTTTACCACTTCATTATATTGTTTCTCTAGAGACTTCAGTCTAACCACTGAAGTTACCTGATCGTTATTTTCAATTCTGTATGTATGTTTATGGCTATTTGTATATTATTTCTTTTTGTTCGGAGGACTGGCTGCAAGATTTTTCACTACCGAAGGAAAATACTTAATGGAATTAGGTGTTAAATATTTACAAATGGTATATGAAGTTCTTTTTCTCTGGATAAAGGGATCAAAGAACAGCACGGGGTGTTTTTGCTTACTTTCTCCACCAAAGAGGTGTTTTCTCTTGTTTTTTTTCCTGGTGTTCCACCAGAGTCAAAAAACTACAGTTCAGTGGTGGCACATGAGAAAGGGACACTCTTACACCTCAGAGGAGACTATTAGCCACCTATCTTAAAATAGCGTTCTATTCTTCAGAATTCCAGTGAGATTTAATACAAACCATAGCAGTATTCTGTATATTAACCAAATGAATGAAAATAGCAGCCAGAAATCAAATATGGGTTTCTCTACAGAATTGCAGAAGTATTCCTCTATCCGTTTTGCACTCAAATAAAGTTTTCAGTTTAGGATTTCTTTTAAAACTGGCCATGCCGTGTTTTCATTACTATTGTTTCTCTATGATTGCTTTTTTAACATGGATATTACAGAATAAGCTCATGTCAGAAATGTCTGTGCTCTGTCTGGGTTTATTTTATCACTTATTGGTTTGTTGACTGTGACAGTCCATCCAGCAATGTGAGTGTTGATACGCAAATCAAAATTGTTAACATCATTTCACTTGAAGTTCATTTAATACATCTTCCTTATTAAATGACATAGCTGAGAATTTTGTTGAGAGATTCCAAAATCCCTGGCTACCTGAAGAGTTGCTCCTCGTGAACTTACATGGAACAGTTGTTTAAGAGTGTTGCGCAGCTTAGCTGTGTTCAGGTTGGTGCCGTACACAGAACAAGTTTTGTCTCAAGTAAGGATAATGGTACTCCAGGGACAGGAAATGGCTGGTCCTTGGTTTGACATGATTCATGTCAGATACAGAAAAACAACAACAAAGCCTTCATTTGAAGGGAGAAAGAGATCTACTGCCCTTGAGAAAACGTTGTACTATAGTCCTTGTATTCCAATGTCTTTCTCTGTTTATATACACATGCATGCAAAAAATATCTAATTGGATTCAGACACTTTATCGAGTAAGAAGCTCTAACTAAGCTATATAGTCTCTTTTGGTGCTACCTGCTATGGCATGTGTGCTTCTGTCCCCAGCACCTGGGTGTCCAGCAGCTTCACTCTCTGAAAAGGGCTGTGCCTGGCCCAATCAAGCTTACATTATTATCATGTCAAACAAACTGCAGTAAATACCCATATACACTCCATTAACACCATATATCAGTCTGTGATACAAGTGGACATGTGCTGCAGGGATTAAAAGGTGATTCAAATAATCTCATTGTTGCTAGGACCTAAGAGCATGCACACAATTTTGGTGGCTCACCTGGTATTCGGTAATGCCTGAGGTAACAGTGAGCTGATTCTATATCTCTTGTTTTGCATGGCGTATGTATGTACTAAAGATTCCAACTTTGTAAAGCACTACTTGGCTTTTGTGGTGTGGTGGTAACATACAGCTTATTCTCTGGTAGCCTGTGGAGGTATTTGCTGTGAACTGTCTATTTGTGACAGAGGAGATAATAGTTTTTAACTCTGACTCTCATCGTATGATTAGGGCTGCCAGGGAATAAACATCAGTCCACCTACATTTCTCAGTTATCTGTATTTTGTGGTAATATGCTACCTATTTTCATGACATGGTACAGTGGGTGTCTCATAAAATTACCAACTGAAAATCAAAAGGTAAGTGATGATTTAAATTTTTGATGCAAATTTAGCATTTTCTACAGAGACAGGATGCACTTTACAAAATAATGCAATTTAAGAAATTACCATTTGAGTGTTGTTTTGATGGAAAAATATTTAGGCAGTTCAGACTTTTCATTTTACATACTTTGTGGACAAAAAAAAGCTTTTCCTTTATCTTTAGCCTATTCAGCTTGCTCAAAATCAATGTCTAGAGGAAGCTGCTAAATTGTCACAACATTAGGTTTATTTTTTGTAATCCCGAACTACTACTATGTTTAATGTACATAGGAACAAAGACTGAATGGAATTTCAGGGATCATCTAGCTCAATCTCCCACATTTGGAGGCTTTCATATCATAATATTTTTCATAAACTTTGCAAGCTTCATATAAAATAAGCTTGCTTTTTGGCCCCCAAGGTTCCTCACAGAAAGATTTCTAGACCCTCATTTCTCTGGTAGTTCAGGCTAAGTATATTCATGGCCACTGAACATTCATTTGCTCTTCTGCTGGCATTATTCTTCAGCCTGAATAGCTTTTCTCACCCTCTGCAATTTGCCCGTTTTAATGTATTTATGGAAAACAATTACATATACTCTCAGTCTTTGTTTCACTGGGCTAATTCCTTATGCCTCTGAGCTCTCATGATCTCTCCTGATAAAATAGGCTCTCTTGGACACAAGTTACTACATAAATTTCTTTGCATTTTTTCCACATTCTAGAAAATTCCAAAAGATCATGAAGTTGTGGGTCTTAGGGGGTGTTTAGGGTTGTTGGATTTTTTAAATTTTTCTGCCTTTGTGAGAAATACTTGCCTGATAAGATGTACAACTGTGTCTGTATTTTATCATTGGCTCACAACCAAGAATATATCATGATCTTTCTGCTTAGTCATTCTCAGTTGGTGCAGACAGATTATTACAGAAAACCTTTGGATCAGTCCCTTCTGATTAGCCACCCATATCACACAACTACCTAATTATTGATATAGTTTAAATGCATGACTTGCACTCAAACTAAAAAATACATGAAAGTTTTTGATCCTCCATATTTCCAATTCTTTTTGTGTGGTATCCCATTTTTCCTCCCTGTCATGCTGCCTGCAACACTGTGGCCATGCACTCCACCCCAGTTTACTCTTCTCCTATTTTGTGTCATGGCCAAGGTTTGAAAAGGGGTAAACTCCTTAGCTTAGCTGTACCACTACATCTGGCAGCTCCGATGAGCTGTGTTGAAAGGTCTTAGCTGGGAGCATGGAATCATAAAACTGAATCTTGTCCTCATATCCTTAAATCCCAGTGTGATCTCCAGCCACTTCTGACTAGACTAGACCTCTTATCCTCAAACTTTCTCTTCTAGAGATATCATCCAATGACACTTTATGTAAAAATAATACCCCTTATGTACCTACATATATGTGTACTTGAATATGATAACTATCCCAGGGCTTCTGGATGCAAATATCTAATATCTTTCTACCTCTCCATGTTAACTCATGTTTCACCTTCCCTTCCTCTCCTCTAACTTAAAAGCAAAATACAAAATCTGTAAACCCTAAATGCAGACCCCCTTCATACTTTACTGAACTTTCCGGGAACATGGTTTATAAACAATGTTAAGTCAGGTTCCCAGTGATAAACCTTCAGTCAGTCATGAAGACGGAGTCTTCCTTTTTGTCATATACACACAAAAAAATCTCCTATTTATGGCATACTGTACTAAATAGACCCTGCAAACTTCAGCCAAAACACCGACCAGACAACTGTTATCAAATAAAATGCCAAAAAGCATAACAAGCAACATTCAGCTAGCCAGAGTACAGGGCCTGCCAAAGACGTATTGACTGTTAGTGGCACCCTAAATTAATTGCTTCTGTCTTTAAAATAATTACATTTTACTTCCCAATATGGGGATATAATTTCATTTTTTTTTTGAAAGAGGTACTATTTAAACAAAAAAATGTATTAAGGAAAACATAAAGGTATACTTTACCATGTATGTTGATTCATTCATGTATTTTTTCCAATATCTATTTCTGTTGCATCTATAACATGTTGTTATACCACTTGGTCCAATATCTTAGAGACTATTCAGCTGTTATTATGAACAAAAAATGTTGTTAGGAGTTAGATAATTTTTATGATATCTTGCAAAACACTGCTTCTGAAAATTTTAAGAATCAATAGGTTCTTTTTTCTTGTCAGCTTTTTGTCCAAACATATTTGTCTCTGTATCCTGTGCCTGGTCATCGTTCCAATGCCTCTTTTTCTGATGCTCTTTTTCAGCTCTCTCATGATCTCTGACATACAGCTCCACTCAGATTAGCTCACCGCATTCAGTCCAGTCCTTGGACAGCTGACAGTTCCCAAGTTGTGGCTTTCTGTCTTTTTAACTATCATTAAACAAAGAGGCATTTAACCGTCTTCTTGTTTAGCATGAGTAAACAGCAATTTAATTTCCTCCAAATGCATATCCATAGATCACCAGAAAAATTGAATGGAAGCTATGCAGTATCTACTACACCAGAGTTGCACTGAAGATCTATAGAGAAGATGCATGTAATTCAAATGAATATTATGTGTTCATTTTGGAAAGTCTTACATGTGCTTAATGGTCTTCTTTTAATCTGAATACCAACCTAGGATGTCAAGATTTACACTTCTGTCTTTCAAATTGCAGAATTTGAAATGGAAGCTTTCAAGCTAAAGTTATCACAACAATTTCTTCTGTCACTGGCTTGGCTACACAAGAAAGTTACTCCAGATTACCTTAGCTAAATTTGTTAAATTTGTTTAACTGCACCACTGCCTATATCTATGCTTGTTCTTACTCTGCTTTGATTTAGCTGAAAATGACTGACTCTAGGTTTTAATCTAACCATAATGATACATGGTATCATTTGGGAAAAAAGGATTGAGTTGAATCACCTCACCTCACATTTAGCCAATAACTGAGGGCAATGTAGTCGTCTAGTTACTCATGTTTAGATTGCTTTAATCTCCACTGGTTAGAAGAGACATATTAGCATTAACCCAAATCATGTACCCTTTTCCTAATGCCTGGTTTGGGGGAATAGAGACAGAGAAGGTGAAAGCCATGAAAGTGTCACAAAGCTATGATGCATCAGGAACAGTTCAAAACAAAGTCCAAAAGTGGTGACCAAAGAGCAGAACAAAAAGCAGAAGAGAAAAGGTTCTCTCTAGTTGAGAATTCCTTTGAATGCTCACCACAGTAAAACAGCCTTCAAAGGAGAGTGTACAGTTCAGGAATTACTGTATTTTCCTTACAACTGAACCCTTACAAGAACTGCCACAGCCAATAGCCATTCATTTAATCCTGTGCTATTTGCTCATTATTGACAGGGCTATGAGATAAGTTAAGGCTCTCCATTTCTGCTGTGTTTGCTCATCAGTTAGTGAGAAGTGCAGATAGTTGATGGACAGCACTCAGGCAACTAATACACAAAGTGAGATCATACACAATTTAAGAAACAATATCTGTAATTAAAAATACATGGTCTGTGTTAAGATTTGGTGGATATTTGCAAGGCTTGGGGTCTGTAACTTTTTATTGGATAGACAGGCATCGTTCAATTAGAAGTCATAGCAACAGCCTCCACAAGAACAGTTACAGCGGACAGATCTCCTAATGTAGTAGTAACCCTTTTTGTAAGCAGGTCGCTTGGTGCTTTCTGTTCCACAAAAGCAATGCTACCGTTGGGATTAATAAAAAGGCCATTATGTGACAGAGCTCTGCAAGCTTCAAAATGTTTTGAAGTCTCAAATTAGAGAATCATCCCTAAGCCTTTTTAGCACTACAGGAGACAAAGTTGTCCTGCAGATTAGTACTCTGACACTAGTGCACAGGAAGGCAATATCTTTCCACCTGAGATGGCCTAAGAGGCAAAGTTTGAGGCAGATTGTAAGAGGCAACCTTGACTTGTAGGAACAGGCAGATCATGACGGGACTCAATACTGAAGTTCAGTCCTCTCTGTCCTCATTAGGTACGGATAAATAAGCTTGGCTGATGGATGCAGAGCAAGGTGTTTCATATCCATGTGTGGAGCACAAGCAGGTTAGACAGAACAGTGTCTGGGAATTTAACGTCCTGTGGTTTTATGTCAAAACAGAAATGAAAACTACAACAACAAAAAAGATCACTTTTAGGATTTGACAACGTAAAGGTGACTGAAATAATCTAGGAATGGAAATTCAGACTGAGCCACTGCAGCAGTTCAAGAAAATAACTTATTTAACGATTCCTACAGAGAAAGAGGTAAGTCATGCTTGAGACATCCTAATGCCCATGACCTTAAGCAGAGAATTGGATCTGGATGGATCTTATCTGGCAGGTTAGATAGTCACTTACAAGCTTGCAGACTGAATATCGACATGACTTGATAGGAAGTTTTAAAATAAGTGACACTGATGAAGAAAAAAGAAATCTTTTGCTTGGCTTAGGCTATCTGACAGTTTAAATAACAACAGAAGATAGAATGGCTCTGCAGTCAAAAATGGATACTAAAAAAGTGTCTTTTCCTAATAACAAGGCCTATTTGAAATGAGAAGAACTATAGATAACTTAGGGCTACATCAAAATAGATGAAACTGAAGTGTAATAAGTTGCAAAGAAAACATGTAATAATACATCCATAGGTAGATTTAATTTCTTTGAGGTAGAAAGGATACAAAAAAACCCCCAATACTTGTCAAAAGAGATTTGAAAATTAAAGATAAAGAACAAATAATTTTGTCACAGTTCATGTTAAAGTGTTTTTGTTACAGAGACAAAAAGAAAGAGTAAGTAGAGGATAAGAATAAGAGGAAGAGAATAATCTTCCCAGATACTTGCTGTATTTTCGTCTTGTGTTATTTTTGTCTTGTGTTTATCGTTCTTTGGTTGCAGGTTTTAGCTTGTAGCTTTGGAAACAGTGTGGAGTGCCCAAGTGACTTGGTAGCGTGAGGTTGATAAAGAGCTCTCCCATGAGTATGTTTTAATAAAAATCCTCTTTGTGGTTTACAATCTACAAAAGGCAGGATTCCAAAAGTATTCAAGATCTTCTCTTGGCTATTTTCACATTTGGGAGGTTCTCAAAATAAAATTTGGAAGAAGTAATAATTTTGCTTCATTCAAAATCAATTTGGTTTGATTTTTATGAAAGCGGTGTTTTGTCTGGAAAAAACCCCATGCGATTTACATGTTCATATCTGTTTCAGTAAGTTTTTTAACTTTTTTGATTACTTACCCATTTTCATTCACTTTTTCTTCTTCTATAACATTCTGAGTCTAGTCTGATGCATTTAGTTAACCACAGTGTGTATGTGTGGACTTACAGAATATGATCTTCAACAAATATGCTTCCTCAGCTCTTATTATAAAGACACAAGTCCAGAGATTTCTCAGTTAGTAGTTTTGTCTACTAGCAGAAGGTGACAGAAGGAAGTATGTCCCACTGAGACCACTCAGTTCAGATTGTCCAAGTGACAAAAAGTCCCACTGGCAAATAATTATTTGCTTATACCCATCTTTCCGCCACTTTTTAAAAAATTGTTTGAGCTTGAAAATTCATGTTTTAGACTGGAACCATGTGGTGTACAGATACAAAACATTGTGGTTTTATCTCAGATTTTTCACCAATAAAATGACATTGTCCTGTTTTCCTGAGCATAGGAAAGCAATTACATTTGTAATACAGGTAATCTTGGAGGCCTAAGATAAGTGAAAACTAGAAATAATTGAAGACTGTTCTGTTTGTGTTACAGTCTAGGAGCTTAACTTACTTTTAGAATCACACAGAAATTTCTATCCAAGTGAGAAAGAGCTGGAAGATGGCCTGATGCTGACCTGGGGAACTTGTAAGAAGAAGAAGTATAGAGCTAAATTAGAAATTAGCAATTTCTAGAAATGCAATCAGATGTGTCAAAGGTAGACTTTGATACATTCTGGTACTATTCTATGTTAAAAAGAAGTATTTTTTGTACCAATAAAATATGTAGGATTTATTAGTGTTGTCATGTGACAAATCGTTATCTTCTGGGCATTAGTATAAGAACTATGAGAACTGTAAAGTGAAATGAGTGTAGCTTGTGCTGATAATATTGTGGAAAAAAAAGAGCACAACCCTTGTATATTTGGCGGGATATATCTTCTATATTATTTTCACTAACGACTGTGGCAGAAAAACACACATTTCATAATGATATATGTTAGTAGCACACTTGGTCTCCTTAATACTAGAAGAGTTGGATTCTATATATTTCTACCTACGATATAGGAATAAAATATATAATATTAATAACTGTCATCAGTAATCAATATGAAGTAAAAGGGACAATTTTTAATAACAAGACTTTTTGATGTAGTATTTCAGCTCACTGCATGTAAGCTGATTAATAAGAATTAGACTTATTTGATTAATTGCTTATGGACTAACTGTGAACAGCACATGACTGTGAAAAAAGCAATTGTTTTAAGTCAGGCAAGATTCATTCAGAAAACATAAGGAAAAAAAATGTTTTCTGTTTATAGAAGGCTGACATAATTCCACCTGAAAGAAACCTATTTTAATGAGATGTTGTCACCCAGCCTTCAAGAATCATAAAGGCTGAATCAGATACAGAGGAAGATATTCAAGTGCTGAAACTGAAGAACCTGTCTTAGACGCAAGAAGAGTACATCTTCTCTTGTACGGCCCAGTGACATGGTGACTAGGACCAGACGTAGTTCTTTGTTCTGAAGAAATAAGTGAGATTTATACACCCACCCACCACACCATCAGGTTTTAATATTGAGATCTCTGGTGGCAGCTGAGGTCTGCAAGAGAAGACTTTATCCTGCTATTTTACCTTCACATAAAATTCATTCAGTGACATTATAGCATCTGCATTTATTGCGCTGTGTTACTAGTAATTCCATTGGTTCTGTATTCATGTCAATAACTGCATTAATGGGTTGGATTACTCATAACTGGACTTCAGTTTTGCACCGTACAAATGGTCTGTAACTTTCAAGACTTTTTATTTTGAGATTGATATTTTGCCCTCAGGAAGCAATGAATAGTAGCTGAAATGCCAGTGGTAGACTTTGTGCTGAGCTTCTACACATATCAGGTTCTTCAAGCTGATAAATCTTTGTAGGACAGTAAAATGAAGCTTTCAGGAATGTGATGGACAGATACTGATCTCTCTACATTCTCTCTCTCAAGCACTATGTATTTTTGTGATCTAACAAAAGGATGATTGTTATGGGAGACTTGCCATTCTGAAATTACTTAAGGATACCAGATGCAGCTGACATGCCAAAGCTCCTAAAACTACTTGATTATGAGGATGCTTGTTCACCCTTGGCTGAAACACTTTATGTTTATGGCCTTCAGTGCAAGGAAGCTAACACCTTGCTTTCATCATTGGGCTGTTTTTAATTGCCTTTTCAGACTTCATAGAATAGTGGGTTATGTCTGGTCTCAGCATATTCTCAAAAAGATGTTACAGTCCTCCAGTCTAAATGACTATATTCTCTTCTTGTGCAAATGGCACAAGCATTGACAAAGATAACTTGCTGCCATGGTGACAGGAGGATCCCCTATCCCCCTGCAGTTTATAAACATGCTAATTCTGCTTCTTGCAGTGTGAGTGTTTTAAATCATCACCAGCTAAAACATAAGGAATTTTTCCTATCATATTCGGTGTAAGTCATATTTATTTACTATCTAAAAATATTCTAGGATGTACTGGAACTTAAATTAATGACAGACCTAAGAAGTTGCTTTTATTAAAATCTAAAGGTAGGAATAAAAAAAAAGATGATCATCTGAATGAAATCAAACTCCCAATGCAGTCATGAGCCTAGAGGTCTGTAGATTGATTAATGAAACTTTTCAACATACATTCAAGGGAGAATTTTTTGATGTATTTGTTGATATAGAGTGATCCCAGGGAGCACAATACTAAGAGAAAGCAAGCTTAGAATATACTTGTGTCTTAGAGTATGATTGAATCTTCACTTTAGGGAAACATATTACTAACTTCAGATCTGTAGAAGTTGATAAGCAGACATAATTTTGCACCATTCTAGGAACCACTTTAACAAATATTGTACTTGCAGCCATTTTTGGCATACATTCTTTCTGACTCACCTATAGCAGTCAGAATACATAAGGAACTAACAAAAAACTTACAGCTGATAATTCAGATGTTAAGCTTACATTAAACAGAATTATACAATTATCTCTGTAATATTCTTTATTCAAAGACTGGGTTGGTCAAATGTGGGATTAAAAAAAACCCACCTTATGTAAAGTCTTGTTTTTCTTCAGATTCAGCACTGCAGTGTACTTTCATTTTCTGTTACTCAGTTTCAGGCATACCTGTCTATTCTTGATTTAGCTTCCTAGGTTTTCATTCAGCCAAGAATGATGCTTACGCTTATTCACTATGAACAGATCTATTTAATTTATTGTAATTGCTTAGTACATGCATTTGCACAAGCACACATAATATTCAATTATCATTCTGCATCTTACATATTATTATAAAAAGATTTTCCATACTCATTGGCACTTTCCACAGTTTCTGAACAACAAAATATTTTACTGTGATGATTTTTCTTCCACGGAGCTGTATAACTAAAGGGCAAGATTTCTAATGCCAAAGCAGCCTTCTGAGGCAAAATTTAACAGCAATATTGCTTAATAAAAATTATTAATATATCTTGAAAAAATTCTAGCTGTTTTTTTATACTCTGACTATAGTGTTTCATATTCTGCAGTCCAATGTGTGTCACGCACCCTCTCTTGAAGCACTCCTTATGTTCTCAAACTCTCTTACAGGACAAGAACTCTTTCCATTTTCCCATGGCTCATTATACAAATTCTTTATCTTGTCCAAGGCTAATTTTGAATCTCTAGTGGTTTTGGAGTTCTTTTGATCCAGTTTTAGCTACAAAATGGTCTGTTATCCTGGAGGCAGGTGTATTTCAGGATTGCAGGACTACTTCCTTTGCTGTACCAGTTACATATTTTCATACAATTTATTTTTCTACAATTTATTTAAAAGTATATGTCCTGATTTGCTTCAGATACTTGTGGAATGCTATATTCTTTATCTTTTTTTGTCCTAACACACAATTCTCACTGCTAAATATAACTAAGACCTATTAAATAGAGCAGTCATGGTCTACTCTGCCAGTCAATAGTCTCTTAAGCAAGATTATGAGTTAGGAACAATGTTTACACAATGCTTAGTGCATATTCATTAGGGACAGGTTAACTCAGAGTGTAAACTCAGTTAATATGTGTAAGTGTTCCCCCACCACTGAAAACTGGTAGAAGCTAGGGACACTAGGAACCTAATACACGTTCCTTAGTGAAGTGAATAAATTAATTTAATGAGTTTTGAAAACCAGTGCATTAGAACCTTTTATTGCGAGAAATGTCTTCCTGCTGATGATCTCTCTTTTCATTTAAAGATTTCGAAGGAGGCATTTCACTAAATCTAGTGAAGTCATCATACGTATTTTCAGGTTAATTCAGATCAGGTTTTTGACTAGTTTGTTCTTCCATTCTTACATTTTCCACTTTCCTCTGGGACTACTCAGTTTCAAGAAGTCATTGTAGTCCTGAGGTGCTGAAAAGAAATTTATATTGGCTAGTGAAAGAATTCCGCAATAACAGAACATGCCTTTTACGACACCTTTCTTCCAGTCTATTTGGCCCAGGACGTTGCAACTGTAAAACAGTTACATCTCTGCAGAACTAAGATATAGCTCAAGAGTACGATCTGAGCTATAAAAAGAAGAACTTATCAGTTGGGGTTTTTTTTAAACCCTAATCCAGACCATGATCATATTGTGGTATGTCACTGCGTTGCAGGAATGCCACATTTAGAACAAAATGAAGAAAGAAAAATGAAAAGTTATGCCAACTGATTAATGAACTCTACTGAAAATAATGCTTGTTTGCAGAAGTAATCAACACTTCAAAGAGACTACCAGAATTCTTGTAGTAAGAGCTTTACAATGATGAAATTATTTTGAACAATGCCTACAGACTACCAAAACAAATGTGGTTTTTCTCATCATAAAACCAGTATGTCATCCTGCTTTACACTTGCTGTTTCACAATTGTGTCTCAAGCTCAGTTTATGCTCTAGAAATACATGCATTCCAGTCATACAATAAATGAAATAAGCATCTTCACCAGTTTATATCTGAAGTTAATTGGACTTGTGGAAGCATGGAGAAGCAAAGTGGATTTTAAATTGCACTGTGACTGAATGTTTGTTTGTAGAAGTTATTCATCTTGCATGTTTGAAGTATCTGTTTACAAAAATAGAGGAGCCACAGAGAATAATGGTAAATCCTAGTTCCTAAATAAATAAACTGTTTTTCAGTCACTAGAGAACAACAACAAAAAAGTCATCTCTCTCCCTTTTAAGCCCTGTAGAGATCATTTTAGTGGACTTTTATTTCACGTAGGCTACTGCCTTAGAAAGCTTAAAACATCCATATACTTCATAGGATTAGCTGTGCATTTGTTTTTGGACAGTTTTGATTCTGAGGCCATTCTCCCTTTTCAAGAACCCATCTTGTATTAAAAATATGATTCATACTTTATTATTACAGTTGAACATATTTAGTGCAGGTGTACGGTGATTTTATTAGGGAATTTAGTACAGACAGATTCTTCTAAATATTAGTGGTACATGAACCTCACAAAGACTAAAGTCCTGTTAGATATAAATGAAGAGATAAGTAACACAAATGAATTTCAACAGAGCCTGAAAACTTCAAGTATGTAGTGAAAACAACTATGCTTAATTTTGCATATTCTTGGTTGATAACTATAACCGGGGACTGCAGTATACAAAAAGTGAGCTGCATGAAAATGTATCTCATTCTCTTGGTCTGAATAACAAGTGAAGAGAAAATTCCATCTAATATGAAGGGAATGTTAAGGCATTTGTATAGGAGGAAGAAGGGGCTGAACTTGTTATTGTACTATTTAAAGCATGAACTTTATTTCACTTGTTAATGTAAGTGGCAAAGTAGCTTACTAGCAGAGACTCCAAATCACACAAGACAAACCTTCTGAGACTAACAACATATTTTACCTTGAAAATCTGTTTTGCCTTTCCTCAGACCTCCATTACCGGGATAATTTGCTATACAGTGAAAGGAAGGAGTAATAACTTCTCTTCATTCACAGAGCTAATGAATTGTGTTGTATTCACTAGTGTTGAACCCTCAGTTAATCTCAGTTCAGTGGCTAAAGATTTACATTTGAGTTACACTTAATGTAAAATAGAATGTCCTTGCTCCCCTGATCATTATTTGGTAAACACAAAGAATCTTGTGAAATGAGTCTTGCAGTGTCTACAAACATGAGGCCAGCATGGTTAGTAAAAGTAAAAAAAAGTGTATGTTTAGGTCTTTATTCATTGATATTTTACTTACACTTATTCACATTCATTATCTATTGATTTCCTGGTTATGGTTATAATAGAACCAATTCTTTTTTAGTGAATCTTCCTTACCGCTAAGTCCTTCTAAGTAACAGCATT
>Ga0181612_126222_pt1 | contig 19409 bp, 8 predicted proteins | sample HoacroProtozoa21_FD_119630 | JGI IMG/M metagenome (GOLD analysis project Ga0181612, IMG submission 119630) | Hoatzin crop microbial communities from Cojedes, Venezuel. Combined Assembly of Gp0051906, Gp0051904, Gp0051908 | reverse complement strand
GTTTTTGCTATAGCTTTCTGGAGTGTATTTGGAAGAACTCTTTAAGGCTCTGTTTTCCAACTACACAGGCAAAAGTATATTTAAAATAAACCACTCTTTTTGTTTGCTTGTTGTGTCCACGCACACTTGGCTCTCCTGCTTTGCTTCTTCAGCTGAGCAGCAGCTGCTTACTGCGGTGACCCTGCTCTGCGCAGCCACAGCAGTGACGGAGGAAGCAACAAGGAGAGTGCAGACACTGGAAATTCTGTGCCGCTCGGGAGCTGCCGCGGAGCAGGCTCCCATCTGGGTATCGCATACCACTCGGGTCACAGAGCGCTCAAGGCAGCGAGTTAAGATTTAGGCTTTATACCATAATCCTGAGAAAGCCACAGCAGCTGCTCCTAAACACACGCCAATAACGGAACCACTGCGTGATGGCTGCTACCGCCGTTGCCCTGCCCCAGGTAGAGGAAATCCTCCGGTATCTTTGTGATCTGCCCCGACTGCGTGTTACAAAACCGAAGCAGCACAAAGCACCTGTGTAAGACCAGACAACTGGAACCACTGATGCCACTTAGATCAACAGCTGAGCTCCCATTAATGTCAGCAGGAATAAGACTAGGTCTCCTGTTTCTTAACAACCTCTTCAAAATAATGGCAGCAACAAGCGTGAGATTGGGTTGACAATCATTTACATGTGAGTGTGACCTTTTTACTCAGTGGTGACATTTGTATCCTATTAGCAAAATCCTGGATTGTATTTAAGCAATAATTGCATTTTCTATGGAGACAAACGACATGTAAATCAATAAATGACGAGGCTGCAGGCCAAGAACATTATTGATTTTCAGTCATGTTCATCTCCGAGCTTAATGCTGAGAAAATACAGTATATGCTATGATTTTTTACAAGTTATATCTTTTGGGCCAGATAGAAGTTTTCTGAGAATTAAGAAAGGTTTTCTCCAGTTGAGAGAGAGGAGATTAAAGAGGAGTGAGAATTTAACAGCTGTAATCGAAGTTAACTCACAGCACCTTAAAAGCAAATGCTGAATAGATCAATACATGCTTGTACAACACCCCTGTCATCTACTCGGTTGTTATGGCTGATCAAACCATGCACGCATACCATCTGTATTAAACCAGTGGTTAAATGTAATATCACACACTGAAAGAAAGAAAAGTTTTGCAGAAATCTCAGCGAGAACCATTCTTCTTGCTTCTGCCCTTCCAGAGAAAATCAGATTATTCAAAATCCACCACAACAGGACCCTGGCAAGGGGCAGATATGGAGAAGGCTCTTCCTGAAACACAAATAGTGTGTTCCCAAAGGACAACACAAATTAGAAATTGTAATATAAAAGTAAGAAAAGAAGGGACTAATTTCCCTGTTTTCTTTTTGTAAATCAATCAAATTCAAAGGTCAGATTTTCATGGGAATAGGCTGTGAGAAGAACAGATTTCAGAGGAACACAGCTTTAATTTAAGAACCAGGCTGTAGGTTATTAAGGATATTCTACTCTGATACTTACATCAGAACTGTGCTTTTAAACAAATTAGTTTTCAGAAAACACAAACTTAAGGTAGTTCACTATTCCGCACTTCTGTAACTGCAGAGAGAAAACCAAGAAGAATGTGGAAGGGATTCCCTAAGGGGTCAAGAAAGCGACCACGACCTGGTCTCTGCGAGAGGCGCACGGGTGGTCTGAATCTCCTAACACCAGAGCAAAGAGTGAAGAAAGAACCTTCCACACCCAGGCACTCGGCCTCAGGCGTCCACAGAAGACACAAGCAATCTGAGCTCAGCAAAGGTGCCAAGCTTTGCTTGTGAACACGAGGCAAGATGTTGAGCTGCTCCTCAGGGTCACAAGAAATAGTAACGCACTCTCTGGAATACCAGCGCAGTAAAGGCAATGACTTTTTCTCAATCTCCTGCCAAATCATTAATAAGGCCATTCACTGAGAATGTTTTATGAGACTTAGTCAGCCTGATTTGGGATATTTTTCCCATAAATTTCTGTGTGACAGCCATGATTTAAGATTACTCTGTTCTGAAGTTCTTTACTGTGGTCGAGTAAATTATGTGAAAGAAACTCCTAACATTGTAGCCGTAACACCAACAAGCAGGGTTTTCACCTGCCCCTCCGTACGAGGAACAGTCCTGCAGCGTTCTGCCATGCTGACCAAACCTTTCTATACAACATAAAAGGAAGAGACACGGATTTTAATTTCCTCCACAATGGCTAATTTTCCTTCCACTAGAAGTTATTTTGAATATGGATTATACAATCTAAATGCAGTTGTGCAGTATGTAGGACTCCATAATATCCTACAATCGAACCAGTAGGTTAAGACACTTTTCATCTGACTGCACTAAATTATTGATCTACCGGTCCCTTTTTCAGATTTTAAATCACCCAAACAGAAAGGAAAATAAATGCATTAAGACTTTTCCAGCCTCAGTGAAAAAATATATGTAGGTAGTTTCAGTCCCAACAGTAAAAATAATCACATAGAATATCTTACAGTAATCCATCTGATTTTGAATTAACCACTCAAAAAGCAGTTTATTTTTAAAACATATTTTTAGTTTGCTTGGGAGTTGACTATATAAGTCCCATCTATCAATTCCTGCAGTTTGGGTATTACAGTATGAATAATATATGCCTTTGTCGTGTGAATAAGATAACAGCCTTCACTCTTCAGCGCTCTGCATTTCTTGTTCCAAATGTGACATAAAATAAAATTTTCCTTGAGTAGCTGAAAAGGAATTTAGAATAAATGAATTATGAATACAGAGATAGACGCTAGCTTTTTTTTTAAAAAAGAAAAAATAATACTAGGGAAAATGTCAAAAATTATTTATTAAATCCAGTGAGGCACTTGTAAAGGCCTAAAGATTTAGGTGAAGAGTGACGTTTTCTTAAAAACAGATTTGAACACCTGCACTTAACACCTTTTTAAGGTACCACTTGAAAAGTTTCTTAGGCCCTTATGAGCCTCTTCAGTAGCCAACAACCAACATACCCCCTGACCACCTGCAGGCGTGAAGTCAGATGGATTCAGTTCTAGTCACCTTGTCTTATTTTCCAAATTTTTTGCTCTATTTTATTTATTATAGAGGCCCTGGCAATCCTCTCCAAAGCATCAGGAAACTGCATCTGTTAAGAACAGGTTCCAGGGCTGGGCAGAACACTGCTATCATCCAACACACCAGCTCCCGAGTTCCTGTTTGGCGGAGTCATGATTTCTATTTCTGTAACAAATCAAATTACACATTAAAATACCTGGGTCGTTGTTCATAATGCAGCGCTATGGATCTGCCTGGATGCTAACTACCGTACCATATAGCTTTGGCAGCATAAAGAATCGTGGAAAACTACGAACTGACAAGAACCATGACTCAGCGATTCTTTGGCCCAGAGCGCGTGTCTGAAACCTTCCCTGGATCTATTATCGGCCTGGGGCCTCCCTCTCCCCTGTTTCCTCACATTCTTCAAAAGAGTAAAACAAAGCCTTAGCGCTCCCGTTTCTCACTACCCTAGACATAGTACTTTCTTCGCAGGCCAAGAAGGAACTGGAGCTTTGTTTTTACAGGAGAGTCAGGACGCAGCCAGGTACATGTTTGGTTTGGACCAAGAACTGCTTATTTTTCTGACTTTCCAGGTTTTCGCATTCGGGCACACGCAGTTATTTGGACTGTCACAACAAATGTTGACGACAGCTCTGTGTTTGATGTACGGCGAAGGATTCACAGAAAGAACCAGGAGTGGAAGACTCGGACAACTACAGGCAAAATTCAAGGGGTTCATAGCAGGGCTGGAGAGGGAAAAGACGACCAGAGGGGATTAACCTTTTATCATTTCAACTTCACATAGCAACAAATGCAAGGAGCACTGAAAACATTAGAAATGTGAAACAAAATTTTCAAAAGAAAGTATTTGGATTTATGTTTTAAAGAGCATATGTATCTTCATTTTTAAAGGGTTAAAAGAGCAAAATGAGGTATTTCAGAGAACCATATTTTCTAGTAACCCAAAATGATTTTCAAAATTATTTTTCTTTTCCTGAGGCAGAGAAACATGCCATTTAGGATAACTCAACAAAACTTTCTTGCTGCTTTCTCCTCTGGTAAAATCAGCAATCTAATAACCTAATTCATTCACCCAGCTGTAATCGGTATCTCTACAGACCTGCAAACAGCACAGCACTTTCCAAAAACCTTGAGAGCAAGCCTTGGCCTGGTGGCCACGATGAGAAAGTAGCCCATCATTTTAACAGCAATGGGCTTTGGCTTTTAATCTGTTATGGGAAAGAAAGTGTCCTGATTTCAGACAGAGAATTCCATCTTCAGGCCTTGGCTTGACCTTTAAATCACAAGGAACCTGAAGAAATGCCACAGATGGATAACGGTTAATGATGTTCACCAAGGCTCAGTGACACCACACGGAAAGAAACAAAGCCATGCTCCTGCACTCTCCTGTCATCCTCATTAGAAACAGAAAGCCACAAGCACTAAGCAGATGATAACATTTGTTTTAAAGGAAATGTTAATTGAAATTGGCATGCCGCTAGGAAAGGGACCCCAAGAGATCAGTAGAAAGAAATAAAAAAAAAGAAAAAACAGTGAGAGAGTTTTGCCAGATGAGCATTGATTCCCAGCCAACAATGGGAAGGGCTCCATGGCTGCTAATCCATTTTAACTACAGCAAGATTAACTTTGACCTGAATAAAAAGCCATTTCTAAAGTGCAGAAAGCCTATTATCTGCTCTTCTGAGCATATGAATGGGAGGTGAAGAAAATAGTCACATAAAATCTACATTTTCTTAATTATTTTTTTAAACAGATACTGGGACTTGAAAATGTCAAATTAAGAAGAAATAAAAATATTCATTTTAATGCATGACATGCAATGCTTATCACTTAATCATTGCAGAGTGACAGCAGGTTTAATTACAGCCTTCAGTGCCCCAGCAAGATGAGGAAGTCATGAATCCAAACACCCAAGTCCAAATCATAAAAGTTATCTTGCTCCTCCCCTCCCAATGCACACTGGATCCCTTAGAAAATCCAACATATCTTAACAGCCACTTCTAAGCAGAACATCAAACTAAACCAAATAAAGTCTTTCTTAAAAACTGTGTTTATAGCAGTGACCAAAGTTTACTTATGGACAAGCAGCAGCCTGACTCCTCCTCACTCTGCACCAGTTCTTGCTCAGGAAAGCAGGAGCTGTACGGGGCGGAGGGGGCCCTGCAGATGCCGAAGAGCAGCTCTGAACACGGGGCTCAGGCACCACTTCCTGCGGTGACAGAGCAAGCAGAAACGGACAAATCTCAGAAAGCTCGTTGCCATGGCTGCCAAGCCTGAGCACTGGCACGCCTACGACGGAGGAGTGGGGCAGTCTTCCCAGGGACAGAACTCCAGCTGAAGACCTCTTTAAAGCTGTTGGGTTTCCTCCCTGCTATGCTCCATCTCCCAGGTATCCTGCAGGCATGAGTAACCACTAAGCCTTAAGCTGCTCACTTCCCCAGGAGCTTGCTTATTCATAAACACCTAGATGTTTATCCAAGTGCTTAATACACTCCAGAATTTATGAACACCTGAGCGTTTTGAGGAATCGCACTTTAGAACCTGATCAACAAAAACAGTCTTTCACTGACTTTGGCAGTAAGTCCAAATTGAGACAAAAGCGTGAAACACTATTCAAGGTAACCACTTCCATCAGCAACTACTCTCTGACATTTTGGGGAACACAGTAGATATTTTTTGTTTCTCATTACAACTTGGACAATAGTTGCTGGCCTTTGGGAAACAACCTGCTGGGCAGCAGTTACAGAAGTCTGCAGGTCCAGTTTTCTAAATAGATTTATTCACATCTCCTGCCATGAGAAAAGTCAATACAACTACAAATTGAAGATGGTGTCAAAGCCACAGCCCCACGGCAGCCACTCATCATAGGGCTGGGTCCCTTGCTGATACAGCTGGCCTTGGCAGGGGGACAACTCCCTTCCTCTGTGCAGCAGGATTAGCCCTTCCCCCATCACTGCACCGTGTTACTGCGTCCAGAGGCCAACGCCACAGGAATGAGTCGCATCCAAAATTCACCTTGTTCAGTAGGATGCCCTCATTTATTTTAAACTGGCTACCGGTGAGATTTCCCCAAATTTTGTTCTCCTTTGCTCTTCTCCACCATTTGAATGTGAGTGCAAAACACTGGTCTCTTCCCTTCTTGTGCTCTTTTTCCTCTCATGGGGTCTGCTCCTGTTTTGAGATTACAGCTTATTCCAACACTACGTGTGTGTAACTGAAAACCCGCTTCCCTCATTGCAGGAAAAAAGCCTCCTGACAGCTGGCATCTCCTAAGCCATTCCAGTGACGTCCAGTGATCACTAATGAATATGAAAACATTGTCATTGTATAAACACTCCCTCCCTGAAAAAATACATGTAAAAATACGTAAGACCTGAAACAGCTGAAGTCCTGCACGTACAGAAAAATAAGTACTGAATTTATTGATAACATCAAAAATAGTTAAATTACTCTGAGTATCAACATAATATTTTTTTTTTCTTCCTTTTCATTACATTCCAGTTGATTAGTAGTTGCAGTACCCATTGTTAGAGCAGAGATAGGACACACTTTGCTGCAGCTCTTCTCTGACCTGAATGGGATGTCTTATTGCAAATGTGAATACCCAGTATTGTCTCTTTCCACAGTTTTGGTTCAGCAGCAAAATGATGCTTTTAGGGAAAAGGAAAGCCTAAGACTCATACAGAAAAAAATGGATGCATTAGAGTTATGGAAATAATTTATTCATACCCTAGTGTGCAAGAGCTGCTCTCAGCCAGATATATGCACATGACAAAACTCTTTAGGAAATCAGCTTCTATAATAGAACATATTTAGAAAGGTAAAGCTGATAACCTATCTAAAGTACATTCAATGGGCTTCTTCCTTTAAGCTTTTATAATTACAGCTGAGGACATAGGACACTCACCTAATCAACATTACATAGAAAGAAAAAAACAAGGTCTTCAAAAAAGAACTCAAGAGTGGAATTGGCTTAAATTGCACACACCTGCACGGAGCTTCTTTCCCAGACACAGGAAGAGAGGGAGGAACACTGGTAACGGAAAGAAGGATCACCTTTCGCAATATTAGGTCTGTTGACCATTACTTTCAAATACTACTTTTAACTATCTTTTTTTCCTCCCTAATTTAATTTCTCCACATAGCCGTATTTTTCACTGAAATAAAACCTAGCCCATCATCTTCAAAGCTGCATTCCTATAAGCAAGAACCTAAGCTTTGATACAAGCACATAAATGGAAACTCATCCCAGACCAAGAATTAAGAGGCTCCTGATACAGAACAGTTAGAACCTCAGGAAGGGGATGGGTTGAGAATTCAAGAATGCTTACGAGTTGACGTAGTTTCCAAACAGATGTAAACGTAAGGGTTTTCTATTAATCTGTCTTAAGATGGTGGCAGCTCTGCACTTCCCACCTGCGATTGCCTGCAATGCTTTTTATCACTGCCTTACTACCAGCATTCATTTTCCCTGTTTTACAAAGCTCTGAGGGGAAGCAGCAGTTACCCTAGAGCGCAAACCCACTTCATCCACAGAACACAGAGTACAGTTCTGAGTATCTTGTTGAAAGACTGAAATTATTGCAGCTCTGATCACCTTCCAGTATCCGAAAAAATACGGAGTACTTTTCCAGAGCTCAGAACAATATCACGTGGGCAGTTCAAAAAGTCCATTTTAAACTTGTGTTCTGAAATAAGGGGTTAAGAGAAGAACATTTCCATTCCATTTCTGGCACTTTCATTATGCCATCAATTATTATAGTGCCATCTTCTAATAGGAATTTCATGATGTATTCAAATTGGTGAGCAGAGTCATTTAGCAGCCACAACAAATTGAGCTCAGCAGGCTTTATTTCAAGAACTACAATGGTGTCAAGTGGTCAGTCCTTCATTTTTAATTTCTGGATATATGAGATGCAAATTGCATGGTCTCTCGTTCTAACAGCCAGTCATGCCAAATAGTTACAATTACGTTCTAACATACTCTTAGCTATGGGTAAACAACATTATCAAGCTGGAGATGGGGCAGTTTGGATCACAAACGTAAGATTCAATGTATTACAGAAATTTTAAAAATTTTTTATCTTTGTTGACCACAGTCACGTCTTCCTAATCAGAAAATACCAGAGTCTGTACCTCGATCCAACATACAGTTCAATAATTGTATGAATTACTTTTTTTTTCTTTCTACATCTGCAAACTTGAAAAAATATCAAGTCATCTGCTTCACGACAAGCTCTGTGTCTCTAGATTTCAGCCACTTCTTAATGGTGAAACACAACGTCCTGCTACGCAGAGTGCCATCTGCCAAACCGGTACCTGCGGCTCCCTGTACAGCAAGAGGTGCCCGTGGTCACTGAGAGCACGGAATACGAACCTCCTGGCAAGAGGCAGGGTAACTGGGGCCCGCTACGCTCCACAGGTACGTGGCGACCCTCCCTGTTTGGGTCAGGGGCTGCTGAAGCCTCACTGACAGCTGGTGCCGACCTAATGAAATCGGTGACCGTACTGGCACTCTCTCAGGGCTTTGAGACTTGGAGGACACAACTGGGTCGCTGGCAGCTCCCAACAAGCAATGTGAAAACTTCATTATTCAGTTCTTCAGCCGACAGTGTCTTTTCCAAGGGCCTTATCTAGTGACACCAACACTTTATTTTAAGCTCCTTCAACTATTGACTGTTTTATTTTTATTTGGCACTACCACACAACTTCCTCTGACGTACCAGACTTTGAAGTCCAATCTACAGTTCATACAGCAAAAGTGAAGCTGACACTCTTTCCTCTACTTGGTTGGAAAGAACCCAATCATTATAGATCAAGCTCCTGCTCCTGAAGCTCCTGAACACCGTGCTGGGATTTGCTGTAAGAGACTTCAAAACACGCAAGCTGAACATTTGCTTTCTGAGCTGGCCAGGTCAGTAAAATTTTAATCACAGTACTCGTGCTCAGAAAATTAACATCTAAAAGAAAAGGTTCAACATGTGAACAAACCACATTCATTTAAAAATATCAACAATCATGAATACTAGTAGAAATTGCATTACTTTTTTTCTGTGTTGCATATCCATATTCTGAGCCTGAAATGCATCTTGCCCTACAGCAAGCCATTTTTAAAGTCCTGACGAGCTGTAAACGCTTGTTTCTATTGCCAGTGTGCCAAGCTACTGACCCATAGCACCTTACGGTTGTTCTCATTTTGACAGAATAGCTTGAGGAAGATGCTGCTTTTAAATGCCAGATGTATTTTGCTGTTTGCACATGAGCAGCTCTACTGTGACATGAATTGGGATGATTTGGTGCACGTAAAATCTGGTGGAATGCAAAGGGAAAAGGTCAGCTGGTTTCATAGCGGGATGCTACAGAAGGCAAGAGCGGTTCATCCTCATGCAGACCACTCTACGTCACCTATCTGCAGCCTTATTTACACTTAGTGTCACAGCAGTATTAACTTAAATTAGGTTACACATCACTGGAGAAAATGAAAGAAGTCAGTTAATGAGTTCTGAAATTCCTCTGTAGTGGTTTAATTCTGGAATAATTTGAAAGAATTCTCTCAGAATGTACTACCAAGTAAATTACAACAGAACCAGCTTACCTCTACGTAAGTTATCTTTTCCTTTCATAAACCAGTCCTCAAACTTCAGGCTCTTGTTTCACAGTCTTCTAGTTAACTATGAAATGCTTACTGAACAGCGTCTAACGCATTTCCTTCCTTGCAGAGTGCACAATGCAGCTTCCTACAGCAGACTCTGGTTTAGCATTGGTCTCCTCTCCATATTACAGTAAAGATAAACGTCACAGTTTGGGAGTCCGTCACCCCACCTTTATTCACCCACAACCTACCTTCAACAACTACACTGAGGAAGAAACAGAGGTTTTTCTTCCTCTGGCAGAGCACAGCCTGGCTGAGGGCCACCCACCCAGCCCGCTCTCCGCTGCCGGGACCCCGGCGAAGCGCTGCCTAACGCTGCTCATTCACGCAACATCAACGCGACGCTCGGTCCTGACTTTACGCTGGGTAAATTACAAGTGGTGGACAGAATTTCAGTAGGTTGCCCAGGGGAAGCAGGGTATTTATTGCAACAGTGCTCCAGTGTCTAAATAGTCCTAAACTGGTTGTCACCACAGTGAGATCACGCTGCTGGTTCATTGCTGTTCTAGCAGATGGTGAGGACATGTTAAAGCAGAATGCACGGCCACTTTGCTGTTCTAACAAATTAAAACTGAAGTCTCAGAAAGTTAATTCCGTCAACAGCAAAAACAACAAAAATGTGAAGTTTAGACCTTTGATAAATATAATATACACATATATATATAATTTTATGGGCACTTATGCCATCTTCTGAGAAACAAAGTTGTGAAAGAGTTTTTCTGTGAAGATTTTAGATTTTGTTTTTATACATAATTTAGATATCCAGTCTTAGTTCACTTATCATTTTGACATCAAGTCATTACAGCTGCAAATGTCTTAAAGTTCTGGCATGGCACTCAAAAGCTCCAGAAAAGACTTGCAACAAAAACACAAAATGGATTGTAAACACCTAATCAAGTCTGATAGCCCACCTTGCATGCAAGAGTTGTGTTCGGATGTTACGTTATTACAGCTCTCTGCGGAATACTTTTCTTAGAAATAAGAAGAGATTTCACTCCTTGGCCCAAATTCCCAAAATATCAAAAGACAGCAATGCTAAGTGACATACTTCCAACCTCATCTCTTACTGTCTTCGTATCACAAACAGGTGATCTGCAGCCTTTATTCTACAAATTACTGCTTTAGGGCCACGGCAATGCACTCACTGACTGACGCTAACCAAGGACAATTTCTGACCAATTCAGACTACAGCTATTTTTGCTTACAATTACTACATCTCTCACAACATCTGCACATCACACAGCACCACCTGATCTGTTTTGTTGTCCACAGATTTAGACCGACACTCCTGGTGAAACAGACAATTATTATCCTTGCTTTAAAGATGTTTTTGGTTTTTCTTGAAGGCATGTGGATGCCTGTCTGCTCCACAATACTATAATAAGTGTATCATTAAACAATCCTATTATCACAAGAAAATTTAAAACACCGAATCAAGGCAGGTGTTCCTTAACAAAGATGCTTTTGGAAACGGAATTTATCCCTTGGAGCACTAAGCATATCCATACTTTGAAATACGGGCCGTGGCAGTAGCGGAAGGGCACCCAGGCAGTTCCCAGCCAAACAGGGAAGCAAACCACAGCCTGCGCCCAGGCTGTCGGGCAGCCTCTCTCTTGCCCTGTCCCCACCCATTAAATTCTCAGCCCTTCTTTCCCTTTATCCACTCACCCCTCTTATCCTCTGTCCTCCTCCAAAACTGCCCGCTTCACTCGCAAGTACCTACTGTCCTTGCTAAGCCTTCTAACAAACTGCACACGAACAAATCCTCACCTAACTCCCTATCGTACCGTGTCCTCATCATTTGTCTCTCTGTAGCCCAGAAGTGCCACGGAGCTTGCTCAGCACTCCTTTGTGGTTGTACAGCACCTAGAAAACATCTCGCTGAGCCACTCTGGGGTTTCTTTGGTTTCTATGGAGGTAGAACGAACAGCAAAATGACTGAGGATGAACGAGTCTAATAAGAAAAAATACACACCGATAAAAATTACATCACATTGTCTAGACCCTTTGAACTCAACGCAATAACTGATTTGGGTTATGTTTCTTCATTGGCTTATTTAATGAGGAAGGAAAATCAAAATTTTTCTCCCCGATGCACATGACAACACTCTATCGAATATCGAAGCTGAGACTCTACTGAGGTAGAAAATGGGGATAGGAAAGAAGCTTTAAGATTGCTTATACAGCAAGGGAGGTTTATCAAGATTTAGAGATAAATTGCCTGGAAGTCCGCTGAGGTATGTTATAAAACCATACAAATATCCAATTAGCACATTGAAAACTGTTAATTTTAATTGATACTACTATTCAGGCCCGATTTAAAAACCTGCACAGATTTGCCAGTCTTTCTGGGTTGTAAATAGCTGTCCTGGTTCGACACGTTAGCCTGCTGGCACAGATGCTCTTTCGCTGCTGTTCCTGCTTTGCTCTGCATTCCCTCCCTCTTTTGCAGTTCTGAAACTCTCTTTCACTACGTGGCAGAATTAATCCCAAGCGAACAGATTAAGCTGTGTCACTACAAAGCCAGGTACCTTCCTCCCTGTGATAATACCACTGACCTCACTCCATGCAGCCGAGCTCCATCCACCACCAGCAGCCTACACCCAGAGCAGCAGACACCACTGCACAGCAACTCGTGCTCTAGGATTCAGTGCACAAGGGAGGCAAAAAATCGCGGGGCAGAGGGCTTGAGATACACACACGGGGACTTCCCTCATACACTATCCTGGCTCATATCTTTTGCTGAGAGCACAACAGCCATCGTGTAGAGGTTCATCTGTGCAAAGTGAGTGACCAGGATGATGGCAAGCTGAGAATCTATGGGCACCCACTGCTGAAAGCAGTAACAACACCGTGGTGTTTCTACATTACCTTTCATCCCAGGTAAATCCACTGAGTGGATTTAGCTATAAACAAGCACGAAATGTAGTGAACTGCTGTGCAGCTATTTAACACTGCAGAGCAATACTGCCCTAAAGTTTAGGAGAGCAAATGATAACGAGCATCACATTCAAATGGAACTTTCAGAGTCTTTAACCATAAGAAAAGAACTACCTGGGTTGGCAGGGACCTTCCAAGGCCATCTAGTCCAACATCCCCCCCCATTGCACAGGGACATCTTCAACAGGATCAGGTTGCTCAGAGCCCCGTCCAGCCTGGCCTTGCACGCTTCCAGGGATGGGGCATCAACCACCTCTCGGGGCAACCTGGGCCAGGGCCTCACCACCCTCATTGTAAAAAATTTCTTCCTTCTATCCAGTCTAATCCTACCCTCTTTGAGTTTGAAGCCATCACCCCTTGTCCTATTGCTCCAGGCCCTTGTCAAAAGTCCCTTCTCCAGCTTTCTTGTAGGCCCCCTTCAGGTACTGGAAGGCTGCAATAAGTTCTCCCTGGAGCCTCCTCTTCTCCAGACTGAACAGCCCCAAGTCTCTCAGTCCTCTGTGGTAACTGATTTGGTGAAATTATATCAATGCTGTTTGCTTGCCTAAAGCACACTTTGGTCACCATGCACATGGCAATAAAGAACACTGAAAATAATATCCTTTTTATTCAGCAAATAAATCCTTTTAAAATGGTGTTAAAGTGAGAATTGCTTGCTGTAGAAAACAGAACATGGAAATGCACTAAGTCCATGATATCCAAATTGCTGTCTTGGGGAACTAGGAATTATTCTTTGGCCCTAAGAGCAAGTGTCGCTGTGCTGCTTGAATCCACACAACTAATTGATTGTCCCCTTTCCTTCCACAGCCAAGGTGCTCTCGTCCAGAAGTCCTCTCCAGACCAGTCCCTAGCCTGGGACTATCGTACTGCCTACAGCATCTGAAATGGGTCATGGTTGTTCCCACGAACAATGAGCAGTTAAACCATGTGGACGACCATAAACAGACCTGTTTGGTTTCATATGTATGGAGTCCTCCATTTCCTTCAAAAATCGGTTCCTTGAGCCTACTGGGTCAGAGTTTTGACCAAAGCTTTAATATTAATATTAAAAGTATTCAATTTTAACATAGGTATTAAAAATACCTGCTAATATTTTATACTGCAGGCAAGCATCCCGTTAATTCAGGAAGACACCAGGTAATTTTCTTTTCCTTTTTTTCATGAATAGTTATCTTCATCTTATTTATGACTGTTAAGTGTTAACCCATTTCTGATCAGTGTTTTTAAAGGGATAATCAGTAAACCTTTTTTACTGTAGTTTTAAGTGATTTCCATCCTCTTTTCCCCCCTGCAGCTTGTTCCTGTCCCATCAGTCAGAACAGGGCCATTTCATTCAGCACAGCCAAGAGGGTAGAGATTTCTGGAAATGAAGCAGCAGAGAACAAGGGAGGGGAAATCCTATCAGTGACTGTCGGATCCCTGAGACGTGCAGCTGAATGTCAAATCAACTGTCTGCCTGGCTGCCTTTTAATCTCTGGTGTGGGAGCGGTCAACAGGAAAAAGAGGGTTTTAATCTTTTTTTTTATTCCACATCACTTTGCAGCTGAGCTTTGCAGGCAAAATTAACAGTCACATTTTGACTCACAGATGGACTTGTTGCTGCAGCTTTGGCTTATAGAGAGAGACCAGTTTTGATACCATGTAGGTAAAACTCTTGCTGGGAGAAAGATCGGGATTGGCACCCTGCCTGGATCACACCATAGTCAGCAGGAAGGTTTCCATTCACACCAGCTGCACTAAAGCTTACCACAGAATCCTTAAAATTTCATGGTCTGAAAGTGATTATATACCTCTTTTTTTGAATAACTTATCTGTACTCAGACTTTACTCAGCCTTCAGAGCAGAAAAGTATACATTAAGGCTCCAGGGCTTTGACATTGTATCACTAAAATACCAATAAAAATGTCATTCTTGAGTAAAAGCACCAAAGTAATCTTGCTTCTCAGGAAACTGGGACAGACAAGAGTGTTACACTAATTAAGGGTAAAGGTCAGTATTTCTTCACTGCACAATTTCGATACATCCAATGCATCTCAGTTTCTGCTAATATTTGAATGTCACCAACAGTATTGTCCTAAAGCAGTTCATAGATTTATAATTTAACTTTCCACACAGCACCTGACCTCTAATACCTTTGCTCCATGTACCAACAGTACGAGCACAGTATGAGGGCCTTAAGGAGCAGTGCATACAAAAGATGTAGTTCACAGTGACAACATATTCCTGTTTTCATGCATGTGGTGCTGCAGAGGTGTTTAAGTTGTTCTTCTCTCGGTTGATACAAGTAGGTGCTAAAGAGGCCGGTGGCCTTTTCTCACTCAGAACAGTGCTCCATTGCTGCTTCTCACTTCTGGGGCTCTAGATGACTATTTGTGTTAGGTGTCCATGGCCAGATATAGGGGTTGCTAAAGGCAGGGAGAAGCACATCCACATCAGGGAAAGGCCCATGGCCTGGGACCCTTGGTGTGCACAACCACAGCTCTGAGAAAGATTGACTTAGCTGGAGAGGGAGAATTCCATTGCCCTTCAGCTTCTGATCTCCAAGGATGTGTGCAAATACACAGGATTTTCCATATTTGCATTGCTCTGAGCCTCCTTTTTCAAAAGGATTTCCAACACACTGTTTCATACTGTCAACCCGGTCAAGGCTATTAACAAAGTCGGTATCCAAAGCAGCAACATGCCTGCATCTGGAGACAGTCCATGCCAGAGGAGCCAACAAGTGGCAGCTGTCAGGGACAATCCGTATCCATCAGTGAACAATTGTACATGAGCATGCTGTCAGCCCCTTTTATAGTCCACCCCACTGTTCCATCCATCCCACAGCTGACACCTACTACAGAAAAAAAATACTTCAGGGTCTAGAAGTGGGTGGGCATGTCCTGCTGGTCACAACTAACTCCTACAGAGCTGAGGTACAGCGGTTTAGTGCTGGCAAGTCTTTGCTGATACTAGTTTGCTGGTTGCCATGGTAACTAGGGGCTTTACTGGCCAAGGTGTATGTTGCCATTCGGTGCTCCTCAGGGCAAGGTTATTACTGTAACCCCAAGAGGGACTGTCCAGCACATCCCAGCACATCCCAGGACCACACAAACTACCACAGACAACAAATGTGGAGTGGGTTTGGTTATGCCCATACTTTATGCCAGGATAAGTGCCCTCAGCCTATCCCCCAGGAGCTTGTGTTGCCCCTGGTGAGACCTTTCTAGCATTTGCACTGCTTCTGACTCATCTGCAACTTCTACGCTCCATTATTTTACTGTGCAGTTGCACTTAAGAAGCTGCACCCAGCACTGCAGATTAGTGCCTACCGCAGTCTCTCTGTGCCGTTGTAATATGCTCCAACTTCTGATACTGAGGCCTTTATGCGGAAAAACCCACATTTTTATTTTGAGATGCAAAATATTCTATTTCTAGAAAAAAATATTTTTAAAATAATTGGGTTTTACTGGCAGATGATGGAAGGGAGGGAGCCAAAAATAAAATTCAACCTTTTCTATTAAACCATATAATGAAACAAGAAACTCTTCTGATCCAGTGGATGTTAGACAGCCAGTGTTTACACATAGCTATGTACACTTATTTTTAAAAATCTTTATGGACTCTAGAACTTCTGTAATAGAACTAAATAAAATGGCTGAAGGAGAGGAAAGCAAAGGTCACAAATCTATGCAAAACAAATTAAGATGTGTAATGGTCTTTGCAGGATAATTAGATGAAGCATGAGAGAATCATCCTTAATTCTGAAAGGCACATTTGAAGTAAAAATATCAGCCTTATTATGTTATGAATAAATCCTGGGAGGTCTTGAGTATAGCAGGCCATCACACATCAGGATTTGGTCAGGATAAAGAACTCTCTAATGATGTCAAGTTAAATGGACCTTCTTCAGTGTGCTGTTTAAATAAACACTGGCCATTAAAAGTGTTCCACTGTCTGGAACTACTAAGAAAATGAACCCTAGTGCAAGTGAAGGAAGTGAGTAGCCGGTAAAACATATTTGGGTTACCTGCTGAATTTTAGTCAGTCTACAAGCATAAGAGGTTTGGACATCATGGGCAATAATTTATTCTGTTTTAGCTTCTTCTGAATCAGAATCTGGACTAATTTACCAGAGATACAGAAAGATTTTTTACAATGCAGATTTATTTTAGTTTGCAGTGAAATTCAGTATCTGTTGCAATGTCGGTAACTGGATGTTGGCACAACGAAAGCTGGAATAAATTATTCACAGCAATTATCATAGAAGTGCAAAATTTCACAGGAGGGATTAAAATGGAGTGACTCATTCAATCCATCTTGCTGTTTACAGAGGTTTCAGTAATCTAGTGAGGGTGGAAAAACTGCCATGTGACTGATGTCAGGTAAAGAGACAGTTTGAATAAGTTAATTGTAACAGCACTGTTGAGTAATGTGTTGTCTGAAATATTGCTGAAAGGTGCTAACAGATTCCACAAAGTGGGTCTTTTTCTTAATGCAGAATAACAGGCTGATTTACAGATGGCGGATATGTTAGGTCAATGGAACGAGCAATCAAGTCTGCCCACAGAGAGTAGCTCAAAACACCACTCAAGGCAGCGGAGTCGTCAAGAAACCTGATCAGAAGCTAGAATAAAACATTGCTGGATATCCATATGCATTTGAGGCAAAGGAGATGGTACAATCCACCAGGAAATAAGAGGGTTTAAGAAGAAGCAAAAAAATAGAGCTTCGGGGGACCAGAACAGACAGAAGGTGTAGATATGGCACTTGAAAGCAAAGAAATTGCCTGTTTCTTATATGAAAGAAAACACCTTTGTGTACATTCCTTGAAAAACAACAGGATCGTAGCAAAAGAAATCCAACCCTCATTCATCCCGCTGTCATAACTAACCTTGCAAGTACATGATCATTACCTAACAACTCAGATTAACGGGCCAAAATATATTCAGGAACAAAACACTTAGATGATAAGAAAGGTGACATGTTTTACAGTTCTGTAAGGGCCTTAAGCATGAGTCTGCATCTCTGTATCTGCCTAGGGTAGTTTGAGGTTCTTTCTGTGATTCCTAATATCTTTCTGTGATATTACATAGTTTTTTTGAGGAATTTGAAAGGATGACCAGATTTTGACTGGAAGATGGTTGTGAAAGAATATACTAGGATGCAAGTCAAGCTGAAGAGCAAAGTTGGAGGAGAATGAATGTGAGTAGAAGGTTATGATAAGATGAAACGGCTAGTAAGTCTTTGTAATTTGTGATGCAGCTTGAAGGCAATTCTCCTTGGAGCTGTGAAATCACTTATAGTTAAAGTGCAATCTAAGTAAGAGATGATGAGAAAAATTCAATTTCTCCAAGACTTGATTCTTGGCTGTGATCAATGCTCTGTAAACATATGCCCATTTTTTCAATAAACATAATTATTTGGAATAATATTTTGTGCAAGAAATCTATTTTGGTCCAATCCTTTTAAAGCTAATAGGTAATTTAAAATTAGTGGAATATCTGTGTTGCATTCTCAGCATTCTTTCATTGTCTTGGTTGATTTCTGGTGGTTACAATGATGTCAAATCATCAGTTTACTCAACAGCAGCAGGGTAACCAGCTCTGTGTAAGCAAGTCCACTTGGCGATGGCACAGTATTTGTATGTCTTTTGAAGTACAGTGGGATTCAAGTGCAAATATTCCAAGGTGTAATTTTGCTACAAAGACGAACAATTAGAGAAGGAATTTGATTAGAGAATGAGTTGTAGTAAGTGATTCACAAGACAGGGCCAAATTTAGGTATTCAGCACTGATCCGGAAAGCTTGGTAGTGTGCTGGCACTTTTTTCCAGGATATTGCTGGAAATGTAATTGATGGTATCAGACTATCTCCATAACTCCTAAGTTTATCTTGTACTTCTGATAACAAGGAAAATGACAAAGAGATTTGCTTAGTCAGGTATTCACCAACTTCATTTCTGCTCCACCTGCAGTGGGTCTAACTAAATATTGCTGTTTTGTAGAGAAGCATTTCATCATCTTTTATGACTTTCTGCATACCTTTGTGCAAAATTCGAGACTCACATATGGATACAAATCCGATTTTCCAAAGCACCTTTATTTCTTTGACACGGAAAAAGGATCATTCATTTCTACAGTTTTTTACTTTAAGCCTTATCTTTCTGCAAATTATTTCAATGGCTACTGTCTTTCCCATTTTGACAGTTCAAGTTCTGGCCCCATGAATCAAACTTTTGTTACTTCTTTAGTAGGACAGTACTGTTTTCTGCATACACAATGCCAGCAAAACAGTATTTATATTTGTGTTTCCATATTATCTGAAAATAAACAAGGCCTCAGGCTTCTCCTCATCTGTTGATACTAGGTCACCATTCTTGTTCATCTGGGGGATACACTTTCTTTAACCTTCCTTTTCTGGTTGACAAACCTGTAGAAGCCCTTCTTGTTATTCTTTGCATCCCTTGCCAAATTCATTTCCAGCTACTTGGCCCTCCTGATCCCATCCCTACACAACCAGGCAACATCCCTCTACTCTTCCCAAGGTACCTGTCCCTGCTTCCACTGACTGTGCGGTTCCCTCTTGCTCTTTAGTTTGACCAGCAGGTCTCAACTCAGCTATGCTGGTCTCTTCCCTTCCTCGCTTGATTCCTTAGACCTGGAGACTGAAAACTCCTGAGCTCTATGGAAAGCATCCTTAAAGATCTGCCAGCTCTGTTCTGCCTCACTGTCCCTGAGGACCATTTCCCAGGGGGTCCTACTGAC
>Ga0181612_164312_pt1 | contig 19410 bp, 14 predicted proteins | sample HoacroProtozoa21_FD_119630 | JGI IMG/M metagenome (GOLD analysis project Ga0181612, IMG submission 119630) | Hoatzin crop microbial communities from Cojedes, Venezuel. Combined Assembly of Gp0051906, Gp0051904, Gp0051908 | reverse complement strand
TGCCCCTTGTTCTGTCGCTGGGCTCCACTGAAAAGAGTTTGGCCCCATCCTCCTGACACCCACCCTGCATATTATTTGTAAGCATTTATTAGTTCTTTCAACCTGATAGGGAGTGCTTGGTTAGCATCCTTCAGGTACATAACAAACTGTTTACAGATATTTAGTGCTACTGGAGGTAGCTTAGTAGACTAATTAGAGCCCAGCTTAGCCTTGTAGAATGAAGGCTGCTATCTTTGCATAAATATTTTCTCCTCCTTTCATAAACTGCAAACTTTGTCCTGTTGTCACTGGACATCTAATAGCCATGGAGGAGAGGTCAAGAATCAAAAGTCTGCAGGTCACAGGCTTTGTTGTCTTTACCTGGACCCTCTGGAACAAAGACTAAATCCTACATAATGCATGAACATAGGAATTACAAGCCCAAGAATATTAGTTAAAACTTTACACACTTTTTTTTTTTAATTCACTAACATAACAAGCCAGGATTTCTGAGTGCCCAACCATATGCTTAAAAGGTGTCCTTTGCTGAATGCATCACTTCAATAGCTCATCCTTCCGAGGTGGGATGGCTTCATAAGCAAACAACGACATTAAAAGGAAAAGTTTGTTTTTGCAGGGGTTGTGTGCATGTCCAAGAACATGTTAGAGAAGAGAATGGAACCAAACAGGTGAAGACAGAACGCCCCTACTCCCTCCCACTGAAATCTCAGTTGCATCAACAGGGCAGGCAGAATACGCACATTTTTTTCAGCAGCACAGGTTGGGAGGAGCAAGAGAGGGCTTCTGCAGCCACTCTTCACATTCCCATTCTGCAGCACCCAGGTGCCTGAGGTCATACAACCCAATGACGGTCCTTCCCCGGAGGACGATGTGGGATAGGATCCATAACTTTGTGGGGTGCAGTAGTGGGAAAATGGCCATTAAATGACGAACCCTGCTCTTGCCCAGAACGAGTCAGTTGACAGGTCAATGTAGATGGCTTCTTTATAGCCCCATGGGTCAGCATTTGATGATTGAGCAGTTGTATGAGTTGGCAGACTGACTTCTTTGGAAAGGTTTTGGGTAGGTAAAATAAAGGGGAAATGCCCAGACAGGTGGCTAGCTAAGGGGACAGACTGACTACAGCTAAGGCTGAATTAGGGAAGATGAGGATAACTGAATGTAAGCGGGGAGACAGGCTAGGCTGAAGGGAATGACACAGGATAGAATCAGTAGGAGAAGAAAGAAAGAGAAAAAGACAAAGTCACTAAAAGTGACAGAACAAAAGGTCACATGCTGAACTTCATGCTTACATGTTTGCAACCATCCCCCTTACCCTCCCTCTTCTGCTGATTTCTGCATGGCCAGTTTTGCCGGGAGGGACGTAATTCAATAAACTCTGCCGCTTTTGCAGACTATATAAACCATATTCCACTAGCATTTTCAATTTTGTCTTCTTCATACTCTGATGATCAGCACAAATTTTGTTTCCTCATCACTCAAATCCTGCTCCAGCTTTCCCTTCTTTCTCACCCCCTACCTAGGACTGTGACTGGAACCTACAGCGTTAAGTATTTTGCTAAAACATTACAAGTACTGTTGGGCTATCTAAAACTATGTATTACATTTACTTGGACCTCTGATGAAGAATCAAATAGGACCAAAGAAAACCAATTTGAAACATTTTTTCAGGATTTTGATGTGAAAAATATTTGTACCATAAATTGTTTCAAATGAACCAGTTACGCATTTATCATCACAATACAAGGGAGCAACTATTTTGCAAATAAAAGGACAAAGTGGTAAGACAGCTGTCGATGCTCTGGTGCAACAAACAGTTGCTGATTCAACTCTTCTGGCTTCTTAGAAAGTCCAATTAAGGCACAATAAAGTAACTTTTCAAACAGACTTGGCAGATCATACTTCTGATGCTCGAGATGCCTGACCTTAACTCCTGCACTACTTTTTCAGAAGTGGTGTTAGAAGTTACTGTGTGCAGAAACAGGCTGACTAGGGTCACTGGGCATGAGTAATAGAGAAGATCTAAGCCTGCAGACTTCCAGTTAACCTCTTTTCAACTAAAGAGCGCTCAGACAGACTGTTCAGCTGCCCAAAGGAGCATATACACAGATCGTCTTCTCGGTGCAGATTCTCATTTGACTTGCTTTCATGGCATAGGCACAAAATCATCTTACGCTCCTCCTTGGTGCAGTAAATACTACCAACACCCACTTACACAGAAAGTCCTTAGTGCCCAAGTATGAGAGATTCTGGTGAAGTAAATGCCTTTCCCAGACAGCTGCAACACCTGAAGTTAAGTGACTGCCTGTAGATGAGCACGTAGCACAAACAACACTTACCAAACCATACAACGGCACTGTACAGAATCCAACTTACAGAATCATACAACAAAGAGAGCAGGTAGGATTGTTGGTAACAGAAAACACGTCTGTCAATGTTTGTCTGGCTAGATACAAGCCTACAACAGCCAACAAGACATTTAAAATTATGCTTATTTTTTGTGAATGCCAATGGTTCATTACAAGCCAAAACATTTAGGCTACTAAACACTGTTCACTACTCTGTTGCAGGTTGTATAAATAGAGCTTTTTCACTAGAACCCACTGCAGTCATCATATTAAATGACAATAATCACACAGATATAATGGTATCTCCTACCTGTGTCCCTGCTGCTTTGTGAAGCTGCATCGTTCTCCACATTGTAGATGACCGTCCCCTGCGAGTCAGAGGAGAAGTGACTGACCACAGACTCATGGTGTGCCTGTTTGTAAGGATAGCTGTCTGTGGAGGAATCTGTCCTGGTATCACTCGAGATGGAAGGTTCTCTCCCTAGGGAAGGAAGCAATGTCAAATGTCAATCATTTGTGGCTACTGTAGAAGTCAGGAGAGGCTAAAAAAAGCAAACAGAGGAAACGACTCAGAATTTCACAGAAAAAGAGAGTACCAAGCATAGAAACAGAGATTCAAGGACCCTAGAGCTTATGGGAAAGGTCCTCTCCCCTGGAAGAAGGACCTTCTGCAAACCTTCCATTACTTTCTCTTTGATAACTTCAAGTTTACCAAATCCTTTTATTATGCAAAATTAAATTACATCCATTGGACTGAAAGTACACATTAGTACCACGCTGAAATTATTCATTATTCCCTTGCCAAAAGTTCAGGTACAGTACTGTGGTTAACAACTTAACAATAAACAATCTCTGTTCCTTTCTGAATTATGTGCTGTGGATACCTGCTAACACTGAGGCACCCAGAAGAAACTGCAGTTACACTTGGTGAGAGACGAAAAGGCCATTCTGAAAAAGGTATATTAGGGTAGAAAACTCTGGATATCAACAAGACTAGAATATAATTCACTTCTGTTTGACAGGAAAATGCGTAGGGTATGATTTTTCCTGGCACTTCAACCTACAGTATCTCACAAATTCTCTCAAGAGCCTGGTATCAATGTCAAACACCGCAGACTACAGGAGTAAGCCTCGAGGACTCACCAAGTGTTTTTGAAATGGAAGAGTAGGTTTCTGTATTTGCTTGCTATAGCCTTTCAGGTGTCCTGAAAGGACACCTTTTTATAGATAAATATTTGTCTTCAGCTTTCTGAAGTCATTTTAGAACACGGTAATATTAGATACCGCAGAGAGAATGAGCAGAAGGGTTATCTGTGTATTTCCTGGAGATTAACCAGCAGAACAGCAAGACAAGTTTACAGCATATATTGACCTGAAGCTTGTAGAAACGCTCACAGCTGACATCTAGCATGGAAGACCCTCCTCTCCCTCCTCCAGACTTCCCATTTCTTCCAGAACAGGAAGGTAGGTTTATAAATTGCAAGACTTCGTGTCAAGTGAGAAGTGAAGGTTGTCTTATCAGTGGTTTTATTTGTGTTTATTTTTAAGAGGAGCTAGAGATTTATTTCATTACTGGTAGACTGTCAACACATAAATAAGGAGACAGCAGATGTTCTCTACAGATTCCTTGATGAGGAAGTATTAAGTTAGCTACTGGCCAGGAAATCCATAAAATATTCTTGGAATTATAGTTGTATAAATAGGCTAAAATCCTGGAAGAAAGGTTGTATTTCTGGTTTTAGTCTCACCTTGTTGTTCTTGGCAAATTACAAACCCATCTCTAATTTAGGATATTCTCTGCAAACATCCAAAAATAGAAACAATCTTCTTTTGCAAAACCATTACAATGTAAACTTAGATCCAGCTTTTATTTTCACCCTATCTGGATTGCAGTTGCGTATCTTTCTCAGAATTTATCTACTCCTCTTTAAATGAGGCCTCACCCTCCAATGGCACGACTACATGTCCAAAATGATCAGTAAACCAATTGCCTGTTCAGACCACTACTGATACCTTGAGCAGACCAAGTTCTAACCTCCGAAGCATCTTATTTGGACGTACCTTTCTAATTCAACGGACTACCATTAATACAAAGAATTCAGGAAGCAGCAATGTGTTGAAGGACTCTGAGATGTTAAGTGCTACGTATCTACAGCTGTAGATCTTTCCTGATGCAAAACAGACCACAAAAAATGAAGAAATAAACATGATCTATGGGCATAAGCCTTTACCAATCCCTTCCCCTTCAGTCTGCCACAAATCAGTTGATACCTCTTGCGCTGCTTTAGCTGAGTAAAAGACAAGCCAAAGGCTGAAGATGAGGTGCACTGATTCTGTCTCTTTTTATTTTTAACAAAACAGTACTTCTTCCCCTCCCCCCCCACATCCCTTCACCAACCTAGCAAAGGACTCATTTATGATATTTCCTTAATATTTCTTTTCCCTAACTTCCCTCCTGAGTTTAATTCTCCAGCTTCCTTCAATTTCTATGTGTTCGTGCATCTCCGGTCTCGTTCCCTTCCTGTTAAAACTGCTGATGGATTTATGAACTCTGTCACTGAAGTCATCAGTTATTGTTCCTCTCTGTACCCACACCACAACAGGTCCTTCACCTTTTTTTCCCCCCCTCCTACTTTCACTCTCCAAACCTTTTTGGAAAAGATTACTACCCAACCAACCAACCAACCGAGTTTTGGACTGAGAGAGAAGTTCAAAGGTGAAACACTGCAAGTCCTCTTCAGAATTCTAGATCAGCTTTGACAAGCAACAAGGACCCCTGCTAATAAAAACGCACCCAAAGCAGAAGAAAAACTTATCACATGCAGCATTACAGCATAAAAGTATAAGACGTATAGTCCAGCCTGCTCACCCGAGTCTTCGCTGTCATAGCAAGTTCTGCTGTATTGCTGTAAATCCACTTGAGGGGGCAAGTCTTGTGTCGACACTGGGGTTCCTCTTGGATCTGCATACAGCAGCAGCAAAGGCTGATAGTGACCCTTAATGCACTTTGTCACCACATCTTTCCATTTCGGACCAATCTGAATTAACAACAACAATAAAAAAATGCACAAGAAAGGTTTTCTGCCATCATTTTCTTTAATAAGCTCTCTTTTTTCCCTTGTAGTTCTTTCAGAGTTTGATTTTCCAGTGACATTCTTTAACTCCTTCTGTATCCAGCACTGAACTGGACTCACCAAGAAAGCTCTGGAACCAGCCCAACTAAAATAAAGGCATTCACCATCTTACGGCTAAACAAATTACAATTCCTGCTAAAATTAAGACTACAAAAATAATCCTTCCCTTTCAGAATTTTCTTTGCATAAAAAGCATTTCACCCTCTGAAAGGCTCTAACTTTCCATCAGTCAAAAAAAAAAGAATTTATTAACAAAATTTCTTGATCCATCCACCAGCATAAAGAAAACGAACAGTAAGAGACATTAACAGCACGACAGCAAATCCAAGTCAGAGCGAACCACTTTGTGTGAACAGTTCTGCTGTCAGAGAACCTCTGCAAGCCAGGCCATAATTCATATAGCTGTATTAATCTCAAAAATCTTCCCCATGTACTAATACAGGTTTCGGTCAATACACCGCACATCTGTTCCAACCCATGTGCTCCACACACAAGTATTCTACTAAAGCACTGCAGTACCTATCCTTGGCAACGTTTTGCTGCAGAGAAATGTGACTGTGAACAAGCGCAAGGATTAGAGTTTTCCCTTTGAGACTGTGCTTGGCGTGACTACAGGAGGAAGTTTTCCTCCCTCATCTTTGTGCTTCCATGACTGGAAGGAATAAAAGGAGAGCGGTGTGAAACATTGCCAGACAAATTAACAGGACGCAGTGACGGTGTGCCAAGATCCCAGCACTGCTATCTTTAACGTCAAGGACCTCATGCTTGGTGAAAGTGGGCAGAAGCACTGACAGAAGCAGCGGAAAACTTGTGGTTGGCAGCAGTCACTAGGGAAGGCTGGCATCGAGATACTTCAACAGTGAGCCCAAAAAGCAGGCGCTAAACAGCTACACTGCTTGTCAGCAAGGGAGAGAGATGTACGTTAGCTGTGCACACAAGCAAACTGCAGGTTTTCAAACAACAGCACAAAAGCAAGACTGGCAGCTAGCAGAACAGAACTACGAACAGGGCTTCTGAGATTTCTGGTATGCTTTCTCCAGAATGCTTTACTTTGCTCAGAAAAAGGAGCAACAGAGTTACGGATCTTGAGTGGAAAGCTGCCCAAAAATTCTCGAAATCTGTAGAAAACAGTATGGATCTACACACAAGCAGCTAACAAATTTCTAACAGATTATTTTCCTAAACATCATTTTCTCACCTCCTTGACATGAGCATCATCAAAGTACATCCACTTGCGGATTTTTGTTTGGAAGAAGAAGGTAGAATAGTGTTTTCCATAGTAACAGATCATTCCCACCAAATACAGCTCTGAGTGTTTTGCTCTGTCATCCGTTACTCTGAAGAAGAGCTTCAAGCAGGGAGGTAGGAAAAATGAAAGGAGAAGTTAATAAAATGCCCAGAATTTTACATACTGCTTTATGTTTGAAGACCTCAAAGTACTACCGAGAGGTGTCAGGTTTTTACTTCAAAAGATGGAAAACAAGGCAATAAATACTTCAGTAATTAACCAACATTTAAGCCAACTTAGTGACACAGACCAGGAACAGGCTCCCACCAAACCATCAGATGCTCACGAAACGAGTTAAGTCTTGGAGACTGTGGCTGTAATTTAAGGCAGATATTTACAACAGTGATAGAATACCTCTTCAGAATTTGAAGTGTGGTTCTACTCTGAAAATTTGTATTCTCTGTGCCATGCTTGCTGATTATATTAAACACTGGCTACAACATTCTTTCCTCTATGCTTTGTAGCAGCAAAGCGGTTCTGCCAGTGAACAGCTGGCATTTATTGTGACTTCAGCAAAGACAAACTTACGGCAACACCACTTAAAAGAGGAACAGAAGACATTAGTAGGTCAAAAGAATTCAGCACACAGAAAAAATTATTTTCTATTTAATTGACCATGTTTTATTTAAAAATGCACAGGACTCCTTTTTAGCGCATTACTGCTTTGCTACGCAAGGCCACACTGTTCCCTAACCACATTTCCACTGACTCGCGCTAATTTTGGTACACTGTGCACTGGCCAATGCATTTTTTTAAAGTGTGTGTGTATATATATAATTTCAATTATTTTAACACAATATCCCAATGCTACAATAAGACACAGCTACAATCTGGTACACCAATAATTCAACGCTAAAGCATCAGCTAACGTAGAATAAGTGACTCCTCTAGGGGACAAACCCCCGGATCCCTAACACTCCTGAATTTAAACTACCATTCCATCACACAGTGCCAGCCACCATCTCTCTGAGGCTGCTCAGTTATTTATAACTCTCAAGTGTTACAACCACACACTTCAGTGAAAAGAGGGAACTTTAAAAAAACCAAAACAAAACAACCCAACCCCAAACTACATTTTGACTTCAAAAGAAATAAACGTCTGTGCTTCAGAATGAAAGAGTACATGTGTATTTTCATAGAAATAGCACAAACCCCAACCCAAAATCTCCTGCACTTGAAAATATGTTTTGATTCAGATAAGCTTTGTTTTCTGGAGTAATTTTTAACTTTCAGTCATTTCAGAAATTTGAGAATATGCAATTACACTAGCACTTTCACAAGTTTTGTGAAGCATTCAGAAGTCAGTCAGATCCTTGGCTCTGCCCTCCATTCCTCTGTTTACGGACACCAGAAAGGGAAAGAGGGCATCTTTCTATTTTTCTCAATCCGCTACTGTGGACCCCCATGACAAAAGCGGTGCTTGTAGGTAGTGTCAAAACACAGAACACTCACATCTCCCAGTTTAAGGCAAGTGCCCAGGCTGTGAATCACGTCCTCAGCCAGATCAGAGTGGTCCGAGTCCCACACCAAGCCAATGGTGATGATCTGTGGAGAGTTCATCAGCACACGGCGAATACGGATCTTTTCCCCACAGTTACTCTGAGGATTTAAACAAAACAAAACACTTCTCACTGCTGTGTTAGAGCAAGGCACTAACAAGCACAGCTTCCAAAGAGGCGGTAGTGAAACACAGCAGATACCATACGCTCAGTGTCAAGATACGAGCTTCTTACGTCACAGACAAGCAGTGTTATCACGACTATGGTATTCGCAAGCTTTAAAGTGGGCACTGCTGATTCTTCCTCATGCTACTGATAATGATTCAAAGGTATAGCATAAAAGTAGGCTCATTTAAAAAAAGATCAGCAAGCAAACATGAAAGATCCCCAAAACACGGAGGGACTGGAGGGAAAGCTCGCTTTCTTTTGATCAGAATCTCCAATTTAAAATGATGTTTACAGAGACTGATCCTTTATATGACAGTGTCAGAAAAGCCTTCAAGGTTGCTGTTCACACTGGGTGGCTGTTCTACAAGGCACTTCAAGTATCTCGTCTTTGACAGGATAGTTAGGTCAGTATTCATGAGAGCAGCAGCTCCAAGATCAGGAGAGTAAGAGGTGCTTTACGAACTCACCACAGTTCTTCACTTCTTAGTTCCTGTTTCTCTTTCCCCTCCCATTTTTAATTTTTTAAATAGCTACCAGTGCTTACTGACTGGCCAGCCTCCCCTCCCTCGCTAGCCAGAGCACTTCTCAGAGATCAGCTTGCTTGTGAAGCTAGGACATTTCTCAGCAGCCCTTCCACTCCATCACCTGTTGGAATTGTCGGCATCTTTCAAGCACCATGAGAAACGTTCACCATCTGAATTACGGGATTGTCAGCGTAATTTTAGCACACAATGCATTATCTTTTTTGGTGTTTTTTTGAGGGGAAGGGGAACAACTATGACAAAGTCCCTTTGCAACACTCACTTCCCCCCTGTGGCAGGTCACAAGGGTACCTCTGCAAAATTCCAGATAAAAACATTTTCATACCGAGAATAGCTGCTCACCTCTACAGAGCCCAGTTTCACAGCAAGATATAATAATTCCTGACACTACAACCAGGGAAGAGATCGTAAAAAATTTCTTCCCCACAGCAATCTAGAAAATTACCCAGAATTTCAGTCCCAATTATCAATGAGAAACAAAAATAAAAAACTAAAAAACCAGAAAGAAACAAACTTCTCAACAAGGCAATGAAGACAGATTACTTTACAGGCAGAAGTCTGATGTTTAAATGTAGATATGAGGTTCTAACATTAAGATGACTATATTCACACTTCTTTTGCAAGGGTCATTCAAAGCACAAGCATTCCCATGGACCGCCTCACAACAAACTCTCAAATTCTCTTCTTTGCTTCAGCTAGCTACCAGCAGCATTCTCCGCCAGGCAGGAGGAATACGGCACGCTGATAAAAAGCTTCGCTTGCATGACCTTTAGGCCAGCCTTAGCTAAGCCTCAACAGAAAAAATTCCCAAATAGAAAAAGAAAGGGGCGGTAAGTACTGGCAAGCATTTTTATCCAACCAATTATTTCACAGCTAAATAGCAGTTCATTCTAACAAAGCATATCTTTCTATTAAGTTTCCCATGCTTTGGTTATTAAATAGAATCATCGGATGCTATGAATAGCTAGACTCTTACGAATCTTTTAAATAACAATACAGTATCTTTATTTCTTTACTCAGATAAGCGAGCCACTATTTGCCGATATTCAAAAAAAAAAGTAAATAACATTCCGATGAAGACTAAAAGCGAATGTTTCAGAGTTATAAGCTAAAGAAAGTAGGGAGGATAAAATAGAAACACTTACTCTGCCCCCAAGCCACCCCTGCTAGAGCCTGTATTGCTTCACTGAGGCCTGGTGAGGTGTCTAATAGTAGCGTTACACAAAGCAGCAATTCTGCAGCTGTTTCCTGCCCTACCTATTAATCAAAATGTAAAAATGCTTGCTGGTAACTCTTCTTGCATGCTTACCTAAAGCCCTGATCCGGACACAAGTTAAAAGGTACAACAAGATATCGAACTCTTGCTTTAAAAATCAAGCCCTTATGATTTTTTAAAAATATCCTTTTATATTTACATGAAGAATTTTTGTTTTTCTTAACCCAACTGATACGCAGACTTAATTCACCTGATATTCATCAGACTTTTATGGCATAGCAGAACAGAACATTTTTAAGAATAGCAACCTGTGACTATCAACTGGACATACTGGTAACTGGTTTTAAAGTGATTAAACGCAAGGCATCACTCACAACAACTACAGTCTACACTGTCTTGTCAGTATCTCCCACACTCCAAACAGCAAACCTCACTCAGAAAAACCAACCAGTACTCGCTCACGTTTTCCGTGATGATTCCTGCCTTTGGCACAGCTCTTGCAGATACACTGTGCAGCCTGTAAGCCCTTCACTGTCCGGATATTCTCCTCCTTTTCCCTTTCTCTCTAACCAGCGTTTTGGCAGTACGCTGCAGGTTCAGTAGTTCAGTTAACAGTTCAAATTATCCCAACTGAAAGGTAGCAATGAAGTTGAATGGAAGCTTATCTAGGCAAAACAACCCGTCTCGTACACATGACTACAGTGACTGGTACAAAGGTTCTGCTATCTGTGCCATAGCATGGTACTGCTGAAAAGATTTTACAAGATACAAGTACTTCTTTTCTCATGCTATCATTACAGATGAAGCACACTACCCTCAACAGAAATAATCACCAGAGAAACTGCATGAACCGTGGGAACACTGTTCTAAACAGCCGAGCTAATCAAACCCACTGTCAACATACAGAAGTCTCCTACAAAAAGATACAGCCTCCAAATTCTTTGCCATCTCCCTTTCTTCGGGTAAGATCCTAGAACTTTCATGATAGGATGAGAGCAGCATGATTGCAGTTTCACGTGATGCTAGTGTTGGAGGCCTCACCAACTCTCAGTGCAGCTGAACGGCAAACATGATAGGTACTTCTAGCAGCAACACAGGCTTGAACAGGAACGGTTTGCGTGGCCATCCCCTGCGAGCAATGGAAGCATTTCCAATTTATTCCCCCTTATCACCTTTACTCGTGGTTGCTAACTCTCTGAAAAATTCACTTTTAGTTTCCATCCAAACACTATGTCTATTCCTGTTCTCACGACATGTGTCTGGTCAAAGAAGCACTCAACATCAGTAGTTCTTCCCCTTCCTTCGTTGAGTAACTGAGAGGTACTGAATTCAAACCCACAGAAAAATCTCTTACCCATCCTTTTTACCACTGTGATGAGCTAAACCCTGAAAATGCTCATGAGTTAAAGGTATACATCGGTGTAATCTTCTAAACCTCTTCTATCCTGTCTGTCCACCCCGCCAAAAGGCAAACTCAGGATACTAACTGGACAGTTCCGCAAGTCTCCCATAGTGCTGGCGTTCTGCAGTAGCTCTCCAAACATATCTGGAGTGGGTTTCTCTCGTCTCTCCAGCATACAAATTGCTTGATTGCTTCAATGCAGAGAAAACATGGAAAACAAAAGTTTAATAATAAAATAAAACCACAAACACACATTAAGCAAGTAAAGATCTCACTTAAACTTTATGAAAATTTAAGAACCTCAAAATACAAAACACTTTTTATATTTAATACTGTCATACAGCAAAATGACAGAATTATTAAGTGTGAATTACTACACCTTCCATAATACTGCATAAAGAGAACAAGCAAAACTAAAAACAGAAACAGTTTCTAGGTTGGCTTAAAATTTACATCTTAAAAGCAAGCTTTAGCATTTTCATAAACACTCGATTTCAAAATGAAGTATTTGCTTCAAAATGTTTCCCTTCCGTAACCACAACCCTATAAAGTAGCACAGTAAAGCACATCCTTAATAATAAAACTACAGACAAAAAACCAGCATGGTACACAACTGATTTCACTGTCCAAGCTTGAAAGAAAGATGACCACACGTATACAGGAATACTACTGCTCAAAGCATGTTCAAGCCTAAAATAGTTTAAGAGGTAAATAAACGTACTGCTGTTTACTGGTATTTTTAAAATAATGCGTGACTTAAGATTTATTGAGGCATTTCACATAAAATATTGACTACCATTTACATAATTCTTTTGCTGTTTTTCCAATAAACTATATTCTGATACACAGCGTCTGCTGGTAACCTAATGAAAACCTACGGCTCGAGAGAAGGGCCGGCAGCAGCCGCAACGGGGAATGCTGTACAACACTCCTGACACATTGGTCCAGTGGTAGCTTTTAACAGAGATCTGCAGAAGAAGAGCACTACTGTTTTTCCAGACAATTTTTTTGGGCTCTGTAACTACGTCTCACATGTAGGACAAGAAACCATGTTTAATCCCAACCAAAATTTCAAGACAGAAATGAGTAACAGACTCCTGCCTGGATCAGCTTTCAGCAGCTTTTAGCTGAGCAGCCATCTACTGAAAGCAGAGCAGACTCCTCTCCTCTAGCACTCATTCACAGGAACTACTACAGAGCTAGAGCTATCGTTCTGTGCGCCATCTCTAATGCAAGCTCATGGTGACCAGGGGAGTTCCCCAGTAACGAGAAAAGGCAAGAGCTATATAACCATCCAAGAAAGAGGATTTGAAGAACTACAGGCCGGTCTCGCTCCAGTACCTGGGGAGATGACAGATCAAATGCTCTTGGAAATCATGTCCAGGCACACGAAGGACAAGAACGTGAGTCAGAACAGCCAGCACAGATTCACCAAGGGCAAACTATGCCTGACCTACTTGATTATCTCCTATCATAAAGCGATGGGTTCTGTCGAGGAGGCGAGAGCAGTTAATAGCATTCGGTCTCTAGTGAGGATTCCAAGTTACCTACAGCATTCTTGTGGCCCAGCTAGGAAGCGTGGACTGCACAGGTAGAATATAATGCGGACGAAAACCTAGCTGGACCTTCAGCCTCAGAGGATCGAAACATAGCCAGCAGTCAGTTAAGAGTTGTGTTTCTCAGGGGTTAATACTGGGGCCGGTGCTATTTAACATTTGCATTGACAACCTGGATGATGAATCAGAATACACCCACATCAAGTTTACAGGTGACACCAAACCAGACAGAGCAGTCAATATACAGAAAGGGAGTGCTGCCACACAGAAGAATCTTGACAGGTTGGAGGAACGAGCTGACAGGAACCTCATGAAATTCACTAAATGAAAATACAAAGTCTTGCGCCTTGGACAGAGCACCCTCGGTGCAGCAGGACAGGCTGGGCACGGAATGGCTGAGGAGCCACACTGCAGAAAGCTGGAAGACAAGCTGAACATAAGCCAGACTCTTTGCAGAGGCGAACAGAGAACAGACAAGAGGCAAAAGACACAGAAAGGGAAATTCTGACTGGATAGAAGGAAAAAAACATGTCACATCGAGTTGTTAAGCCCTGGAACAGGCAGCCCAAAGAAGTCATGGAATTTCTGTCCTGGAACATTTTCAAAACTCAGCTGCATGAACCCCCAGGCGGCCTGACCCAGCTTTGACATTAGCCCTGCTTTCAACAGGAGGATGGAGTAGATGTCCGAAGGTCCTTTCCAGCATCAATTATTTTTTATTTTTGTTACCTTTCTTCTTAACTCACCTGCTCGCATATTAAGGTCTTTCAAAACGCACACAAGTCCTTGTCACTACAGTTGTGAGATTCAGAATCCTAAAAAAGTAGACACACTGATCCATGCCTAAATTGCTATCTTCCGGTCCACTAAATCCTCATGTTCTTTATCACAGTTATCAAAGCTCCACCAACTTTGAGCAAAACACATGCCAGATATTTAATCTTGTGACGGTAAAGATCAAACTGCAATACCAGTATCAAAAAAAAAAAAAAAGGTAAGTTCTCTTCCCTGTAAAAATCTCAACTCACCAGAGTGAGGTTGTGGAAATATAATGTACCATCTGGATGAAAGGTAACGGGTCAGAAGTGGCACCACAGCTGGTACAAACACACTACAGAGAAAGAAAAGGCAATATGTTGACAAGATTAAACAGGTATTTCCACAGCAATCCTTCTGCTTGTATCTTTTTTGCCACGTTCTTAGGAATGAAAATCTGAAACTTGAGAATCGGCGATTTGTATAAAGCGTGTATCTCACCTGCTCAAACAAGGTCATCGCAAACTTCTGATGGGAAACACAGTGTGCTGCAGTGCAAATATCTTCCTTTGTCTCATCTGCAATGTGGAAGTGAATTCGCATTAGCAGGTTTTCCTAGCCAAAGAGAGAAGAAAAACCGTAAAAAGCATTAGATCATTTCAAACGCAGACCAAGTTAAATGCATATCAAATGCAATAATGTTACAAGTGTCATTTACAGAGACAGAAGGCTCCTGCAATTATTTGAAAACTGCTTAGAAAACAAAGAAGTCGGCATTTCTTTGATATACAAGAAAATGGCTACCACTTCTGACTTGAAATGCTATGTCAGGTAACAATTTCTGCTACTTACTAGCACAGCTGAGGATTCTGGCACTGATTATTCTGTCCAATTCTCAAGCATCAGTGGATTTGACTAAATATACCAGGCAGAGCAGCTCTGCAGTTTCAAAATCACTGGGTTGCCGCTAACTTCTCATCAACCCAAATCAATTTCTATATTTCACAGGGGCTTTGAAATAAGGCAGATAATCTACATTCTATGAAGAAGGGGGAGAACTAATAAATGAAGAGGCAGACTAAACTCTGCATGAAACAAAAGCACCAAACATTCTCTAGATATTGTTTCAGAGAACACCATCTGTTTTCCAGTTCCCAGGAATTCTTGTCCTAAGCCCTCCTCTCCCCCCTGCTGCCAACATTAATCTGGAGGTGCCCAAACTCTACTGGCACCTCCTCCAGCAGCACACTTCTCACTGTCACTGTGAGCTGCCTGGATGGTTTATAGATCAAGATTAATTATTAGGCAAAACAGCTCTGACCTCATACTATTTCCCTTGAACTTCAGAATCTAAGCTTTTTTGCCATTTATGTTAAATCTCTGCCTTTAGGGCTGAAAAGGTCAACTAAGTGAAAAGCTACAGAATTATCTCTGCCTTAAAGCTTAACCTCAAAAGGGAACTTGTACCCATTTTAACTGCCCTCGTGCCAGTATGGTTAACCTAACAAACCTGCTTGTGGGGACTCCCACAGCAGCATTAGATGGGCTACTTAGATTTGCTTACTCAAGGAAGAAACTAAATCAGAAGTTCCCATGTTCTACTACGTACAGAACTCTGATCAAGTGCTGGACTGCATACAACAATTTGACATAACTGTGCTCACAGGGACTCCTGCGTGGGCTGATGTAATTTATTTAACTTTGACGCTTTATTGGTATGAACTACTTTCGTTTTAAGCGAGCTCATTAAACTATACTGTTTTGCTATATCAGTATTCTACAGACACAGGATACCCTGGGTTATCACAAGCCTATCGTCAGTCCACTTAGTTTAAGAGAACTACAAAGGCTATATGCATTTATCCCATTTCTGTGATCTCTTACACTGCAAGTGTCAAATTAGGTAGGTATAGGAAATGAAAGACTTAACATACAGAAAGGACTCCACTCTGACAGGTGCTTTACTTGAGAGAAGTTACAGCCTGCAGTAGTACATCCAGCATGTTTGTACTTTGGTTAAGAATTAACGTCTTTGTTAACAACCAAGTAGGATACAAAGACACCTGGGCCACCCTACGGACACCATCACTGCCAAAAAGGGGAGCAGCCAACAGACCAGCACGACAAAAATACCTCCTCATTAAGTTAAAAGAAATTAAGGAGACTGAAGACGGAAAAAGAGGAAATGTGGGTAAGAATAAAATCTTCACATAACAAATGCCAAGAAAGAGTGTGAGTATAAAAAGAAAGCAGGTGGGCAATCCTAGGGAGGTAAGATTTGTGTAAAAGCCAATTCCCAGCCACACTGGGGAGATAATCATCCCCAGAACAACTGTCAGATGGTTTACAAATACGGCAACAAAAATATTTGGAGTTGATCCATTTCACTGTTGCTTACCTCAACTTACAAACATAAACAACTGTGTCGGGTTGTGTCTGTTTTGTTTATGTATTTTTACTTTCCCTTAGCTAGAGTTCATGAAAACACAATTTCAGAATAACTGGCAAACAAAATTGTCCCTTCACCCTTTTGACGTGATCCTTGAAACTAGAATGCTGGACCGTTCTTGCAGTACAATTTTTTTCACAATTCATATCCAAGACACATTTGAGAGCGCAAGCCGTACATATGCAAAAGTAACTGTAAAAATGGATAACATTGATGTTTCCATCTCAAAACCATTAGCGATGGCTCTCAAATCAAATGTTGGTTCCTCACTGGATCACTTCAAGCTTGGGGATCTCTCTGTGGACCTCTCCAGGCAAAAGACTGTGTAGTGGGGGTTCCCATCTATGCCTGCCCAACCATCTTCCAGTTATACTCACAAAACATTCAGCAGCATCGTCCATGATGCCCAGCTGGAAACGTTGCTCATCCTGAAACGTCTTGGCCAGAGCAGTGCGCAGGGCATCAGAAGGCAACACCTTCTCACTGCTACATTGAAACTGGTTGAAGATACCCTAGGAAGAAAACAAAAAGATAGCTAAGTACCTGTTTTTTTTCAAAACCTGACTCAAGATATCTGAAAACAAACAGCAAACCTTTAACTCGCTGTGATCAAGCAACACACAGGTATTTGTATTGTACAGGGACTACAAGGGAAAACCCTCGAAGTTCCTCCTTTGAAATCATACGCACTTCTGTGTATTCCTTCCAGTTCATTTTTTTACTCCTGCCTTGGTCGCTTTCTTCTTACAGGTGCCGCCTTCTTTCCTCTTTCAAGTAACTCTTTCCAAATGCCTTAGCCCTTAGACAGTCACAACCTGCTGCTTGCACTCTTTAAGGAATTTACCTCCCCGTAAATCCAAGTAGCGGGTAAGAACCAGATGATTTTTGGGTCAACATGCAGGAGGCAAAAGGCACGACATGAACAGCAGTTCCTACGTGGGGCCAGCTGTTCACTTGTTGCCATAAGCCTGCATTTTCATAACTGCAACTCACAGGTGATCTGGGTAATCATTTGCAAGACCACGTAGTTCTATCAAGATACACTATCATCTAAAGCACGGGTTATATTCATGGAAGTTCAGTACATACTCCCAACTGATTAAAAACCACTTTTATTTCATGTGTGCACACATGCGTGTGTCAGACATCCAAAAGATCTTCTGAACAGTTACTTAACTCTCGTTGTGTCCCCCTACAAAAACAGGAACGTAATTCTGTATGCAAGATCCTCAGCTTAACTAAAAACTCCTAGCCCATATTTTCACAGAAGACCATTCTGTCTCTCCATCACCACTCTGCTCTACTTTCCACCTCATTTCATATGACAAGCAACCATCTTCAGCAGTGTCAATCACAAAATTCTGCTTGTCCTTTCCTACAAAACTTTCCTCACAATATCCCCAAAGATTGCAGACGAGCTTCATTCTTTCTGCAAGAGAAAAAAGGATCGTCTTCAATGATGCACCACTTGGCTCTCCTGCCTTCTAAACTCAGTCAAACGAGGAGAAAGCCAGCCTCAAAATGCTTTGCCCGTTTGGTTTTCTTTCAAACCCATACTGAGAATCTGTAGCGATGTTGATTCAGGTATCACTTCCTCCCTTAACTACAGAAAGCTTCCCCCAGCATACTTAGGATCTCTATTAACTGGAAATAAAATAATATGAATCCTTCTCTCCCTTAACTATTCTTACTTACTCCTTATCAGGAAATGAGAAGGACAACTGGGAGAAGGTTTGCAAAGCTGTGCAATCTCAGCTGCTTTGCAGAAGCTGTCGCTGGACGGCCAGCAAACCAAGCCCCCTGCCCCTGCCGTTCCTGGCCGCAGGAATGGTACAGTTTATAGTGTTGAAACTACCTAATATAGCTGTAAAATGCCCATCTCTCTTTACTGCTACTTTTATTTTGGTAGTCCTTACGGTGGTCAGTCGTGGATGAGGGCCCACTGTGCTGAAGCCCACAGCTCTTCTAATATTGCCTTCATCAGAGTACCAAATAACGAGGAGGTGAGGAGAAGGCAGTAAGTCTCACACTTCATGAATTACAGACAATACCTCTCCTCAGTTACTTTTTATATATACATATATAAAAATGGAAAGAGTGACAAAGTCTCTGTACTCATAACCACCTTGATCCCCATTTCTGTCACACTGATAACAGCAAGTTTCATATTTCATTAGTAAATTTTCTTATTTCAGTGGACCTCAAAAAAAAAAAGGCAGCAAAACATAATTTCATCCTGCTTCAGCACTTTACATTAAATAATTTAAGAGCACTTGAAAATATTCATGACTGTGCTTTAGAGATGTGTTTGTTCTGGTTACCATCAACCTCACTTCACAGATCTGGACACAGACAAACCCGGCTAGCGACTGGCACGCAACCTCGCTGCGGGGAACTGACAGACGGGACCCAGCCTGCTTCAGCAAGGGCGCCGAAATGGCTGTGCTCTTGGCGGGGAGGAGGGAATAAGTGCAGGCTCCAACCCAGATAAAAGGAGAAACAAGCAAGCAAACCAAAACTCTTCTTTTAAATTCCCTTCTTTAAAGAAATAGTATCTTTTACCAGTACCATACTTACTAGTTAATGTAAAGAGAGCAGTAAGAAAAAAGTGATCCTAATCATTACAAGCAACCGTTTTTTGCAAGACCATGCATTTTAAATTATTCTGAATCACAAAATAATTACAGCCTTGATAATTAAAACTAAAAAACTTTAAATTAAATATAAACAGCAGAAAACTGTGAAACCTGTTACCACAACCACAGAACAAAAATAATTCTGTAACATCAAATAATTCCATGAACAATTCTAACATGTACAATCAGGAAGTAAAAGATCCCAACTTTACGTACAAGAATGCTTCCTAAAGTTTGTAATGGCATAGCCCACAACGGTATAGTCTCGTTTAGACTACAAAGGGAAAAAAAAAAAAGTCTTACAAGTAGTGAGTAACTGTGCATTTTAATCTAATACAGAACAAATCCTACGATGTCATTGCACAGCGCAGTTCAGAGCATGTTGGAACACAGTGCTCGCAGGAAGTCCCAACAGC
>Ga0181612_150070_pt1 | contig 19410 bp, 8 predicted proteins | sample HoacroProtozoa21_FD_119630 | JGI IMG/M metagenome (GOLD analysis project Ga0181612, IMG submission 119630) | Hoatzin crop microbial communities from Cojedes, Venezuel. Combined Assembly of Gp0051906, Gp0051904, Gp0051908 | reverse complement strand
CAGATCTTCAAACATTTTCAAGAAGCCTGACTGCTAGCCTAGTGGCTTTTTAGCACAGAATTGCGATGATAACTTTCCTAAAAAAAAAAAAAAAACCAAACAAGAAACACACACACCACTAAAAAACAACCTGAAGGACAGTTTGCTTCCTCTACAGCATCAATGAGGTATGAAGGATCACGTTATGGTTTGTTAAAATTATCTGTACACACAGTTTTGGGAAGGTTGAGCATATCAGCAGTTCAGCTAGACTTTTATGCACTCAATACTCCTTCCTCCCTACATTTCTTTCTCGTTTTGCTGGCCTCTACCATGAAAGGGCTGTAACACATGATGTCTGGCAAACATGTTTCAGGAAATGAATCACATGAGGCCATTAATCAATGAAATTTTTTTTTAAATTAAAATCAATGTTACAATATGGCTCATTACAACAAGAATCTATTTCAGTCAATCTGATTTTTGACTACTCACATTGATTTGTTACATTAATCTATGCAATTTCAGTCCAGTTCAAGTCTGGCATCCTGCTCAAATTTTAAATGTACCTCAATCCTACACAGAATATACAACTTGACACAGAAGAGCTGCTTTTTAGGTGCAAGAGGTAAAGTTTAGCACCGGCCTATTTAATTTTCCGCAGGGTTAGCTGGTCTCATCAGAGGTCAGTGTACCAATCACAACATGTGGCTGTTTAACGAAGTGGACAACCGCTTACTATGGCTCTCAAACTCAGGTCCGCATTCATCTCACAGTGTCTCCGTTGAGCTCTAAAATGAGTTAATAACCGGGGGTTTCAGGAGAAAAACAGTTTCACCCGCCAACTAAGCCATCAAGCTGCTTGACAAGCGGCTGCTTTGAACTATATCACCTCTGAACAGACAACTGTTGATTCTGAAAATACAAAAAAAGTCATCTTGATGGGGCAACGGTGGCATGATTTCTCTGTCACTCCATCCTTATTTTAGACCTATGCAAGCATAAATACTTAGTTTTGCTAAAAACCTCCAGAGATTCCAGTTATGCTAAGTTTTTTTGGTATTTTTAATTAACACATGAACACTTTTTACGCCACATCCATTACTAAGGACATGTTTTAACATGAACATACGCTATCTGCTTTCCAAGTTCTCCTGTAAGCTGTGCCCCCCCTTGCTTTCACTGAGCTCTGTTCAGCAGTGTCTTCTCCTGCAGCAGGAGGGCACTCCCCTTGGTTGCGTCTTTCCACGAACAGGAGGTGCTGCTCCAGGAAAAACCCCACAACAGTAAATACTGGAGAGAGAAAAAGCCCAGTTGTATCCTCAGTGGAACTGAAGTTACAGAACTTTCATCTTCCGTGACAAAACTCTCAGGTTAACAGCTCTTGCCAGGGATTTTGTCAAAAAGTCTTAATTTGGTGTGTCCCATATATCAGAGCTAACTTTAGCTAGCACTAGAAAGCATTTTACAGGACTGAACAGGACAAAACCTCAACATACTAACATATTAAAAAAACATCTATGCCGAGTCTTTTAGGAATAACTTTCATCTCCTAATTAATTTTCACTTATGACTTACATCTGTGCAAGTAAGCTCAGAATCAGACCTTGTATGTCTAACCTCAACATATTTTCAAGTTGTCCTTTAAACAATGATTAAAGGCCAGTTTTAGGTTATAGTCAATACTGGGTAGTAAAAGGCCAACAGTAGCATTTGACATTTTGTGAGGCAGTGCTCCTCAGTCAATTATTTAAAAGTATTGGTTATTAAATGCCACACATGTAGGTGATCTATATTTTCTCTCTTCTGTACCAGCCAGCCACCAACCATGCTGTCAGCTCACTGTGATGTGCTAAAACATATTAACCTTCCTTTGGCAGCATACACTGCCACCCTTTCTTAGCAGCGACCTCAGTGTCTAACACTATATAACTTCAACTTAGCTAGCCCAGGCTTTGCTACAGCCCCATGCATTCACCACACTTGAATTTCTCTACTGCTGCCATAAAAACAGATATGCTGTAGGCAAAAGTGACTGGACCTCACAAGCAACACAGCAACCAATTCAGTCACAAGTTCTGATCATGGTAATGAGGATCTGATAACCACAGCTGAGCAAAAACCCTGACAAGGACAAACACCTACCTTTTCAAACCTGAGCACTCTGAAACCTGCCACATTTTCAACACAATGCCAAGATGCTAAAAAACTTCCTCTAGTGTTTTACTTCATATAGAACATCTGATTATTAGTTTGATGTTGGCATTAGTCGGAGGAAGGAAAACGAATTTTCGTTGAAATGGGAAGAATAGGTTGGCGATGATCTTTTCTGCAGATCTATTTTTATATGAATGAGCATTTACATCATCTGCCCATCAGTGTTCTATTACTCAAAAAACTATCTCCTTGTCAATGAGCTTCCCCAGGTCCCCTGTAGCTCTGCTTGGGACATACCCAGTAGCTGCATGTATTTTGGAAAGCCAAGTGTGATTTAGTAGAGGCAAGAGGTTCACATTCAGTGAACTCCGCAAGATCAGTTATCTCAGGATAAATTATTACTAGCCAAACAACAAGCTGATTGCTTAAAGGGGTAACTTCATTCAGCCACTAACACTATGTGAGCATTGTCAGGCTATCGCACTGCACAGCTGTCCAGGTAATTACTTCTGTTCACCCTGCTACACTCTGTTCACTGGATACCCTGCCACTGAAGTATTTGTTCAGACTTCAAGCCCATAAGCTACTCCGACAAGCAGCACATGAATGGCCTTAATTAAGGTTATCTTTACTTACAACTACAAAGTACATATTGGAAGTGACTCACACATCTAACAAACAGCACATACCTCGTAATTACTCAGATATTCCTTTGAAGGCTGTTTTAGTAAGGGAGACCATGACAACACAGCCAAGTCTAAAGCAAAATTAAACTTCTACCTGGCTGCCCGCTAGAGATGCTAAAAATCTCCTCAGGTTAGCAACTTACTTTTTCGACAGGAAGACCTCTATCAAGACATCTACCACAAGGCTCTGACAAACGAACTCTGAGAAATCTAACAGCAGCAAAGACATCCCCCAGATATCCCTCCCTTACACCTCTTTTAGAGGTTTCTCTGCCTACCACAAAAATGGAAAAAACTATGTCCCCAACTATGCTTCAGATCTTCAGTTCAAACCCATTTTATCAGCACAGCAAGTCAATTTTCCTGCCCAGGAATACAAAAGTGAAGGCACAGAATCATACCTCATTCTTTCACACTTGCTCTTGGGTATTTTCCCCTCTAGCAGACACAGATAATTCACCCAGACCTCGTTTGGCAGAGTAGTTAATTTCAGCACAGACTGTGAACTTGTACTGAACTACTACATTTTAGCTTAGTCACACATAGCCTGATGGTACTGTGGCGATTTTGTTCCAGTTAATGATCTCTGATGACTGCTTCAGAGGTGCCAGCAAAAGGACTGAAAAACCCAAACCCGTAGCACTTCAGGAAGATAAAAGACTGTAGAAAAATGGCTGCATCTAATTATACGAGTTAAACCCTTGTGAAGAACTTCAGTTATGATAATATTTGAAAGTAAAATACAACCATACCACTTGTTTAGAGATGCGAATGCTACCTATTTTCAAGCTCATGATTCCCGGCCCAGAAGAACAGAAAAAAAATTCACAATAAGGTTTAGAACTAGCACAAAAACCTGTTTATCAGAACAGAAATACATAGGCAAAGTTGGGTGGCAGTTCTTCATTAATTCTACGTTTGACTTTCTGTGCAATTTTGTCTTTTGTATTTAAAAATACTAACAAACTAAGGGGGGGGAAAAAAAAAAAACAAACAAAAAAAAACACACAGTCACCAAATTCTAACCACACTGATCAAATGGAAGACTCACTTTCATCAATAAACAGCTGGATTCTTTAAAAAAAGAAAACACATTCTTGTTCTTCACCTGCCTGAGAAAATTTGAACCTAAAACTTGTATTAGTGCCTGAAGATAAAGATGTATCATACCGTGAGTAAAAGAAGGTAGGAAGTTTTTACATGCAAAAAAGTTGAATTAGCCCCACAGATCCATATGTTTTCACTTTAGGGATGTTTGAAAATGAAACCTGCATATACCACAGTGATATGCCACTAGAAATTCTGTCTATTTGTGCAACAAATAAATGAAATTTAAATAGTACTTTAACATATGGAATTTATCCTTCGAGTGAAGGGGCAACCTTGGGAAAAATGTATTAAAAAAAAGGTGAGTGGGTATTCTCTTTTCACATGAAATATAGATCCAATGTGTCTGCTAAGTCTAAGTGTGCAATGTGTACAAGTTCAACAATGATTTCTGTTACAGCATATCCCATCTGTGTAACAGGAAACATCCCTGTATGTCACACAGCAAAATTATTCAGGTGACTGCAAACACCAGGGGCTAGTCTCTCACCTGATGTAAACGGCACATGTCTTTGATGTTAAAGGAGCCGTGCAAATTTACACCAGCTGCGCATGTGGCCCTAGCTGTGCGAACCACATATGCGTATAGTTTTATGGACTGAACCTGATTAATGAAAACCCTGCATGCATCAGACTTCTTTAAATTGCTTTAGAAGCCGTTTCGCTAGAAGTCAAGGGTGCAAATCTTTTGCCATCATGATACTCAACCTTACCAACTGTAAGCACAATACAGATAAAAACGCGTTCGATGAAGTTTTAGTAACAATACACAGTATCATATTCCTCAGCAGACAGCAATTTAAACAGTTTACACAAACCCTCATTCGAGTGAAAATTATCTCTGTACTTTATGGCTCCTAATAGCGATCGTACTTACCTCAGTAGCAATACAGCACAGCTCCTTCAAAATGTCTGAATATAGGAGCGCTGTAAAAAACCACTGATGTTTAAGCAAAAAGTGGTTCGGAAGTTTGTATTAACTGGTTGCTATAGCTGTTTTTAAGAGATGATCATCAGTGCTATACAATTAGGAACAGCTGAAAGCTTTGTTTCAGGTAGAACCAGGGCAGCTAAAAAAAAATCTGTCATTCTGAACTCCTAATAACCAGCCTTGACTAGATTTTCTGTAACTTTAAAAAAAGAAAGCAATAAAAGTAATATTAAATTTACCATCTTCAGAAACACTACATTTGTAGGAATACCCAGTCCATTGTGTCACATTCCTGACTCTATCCACTAACAGAGAATAAGCCAAATTACATATTTTGCGATATTGCCTCCTTTTATACCACAGGAAAAACTACCCGTTTCCGCAGTTTCCCAAAACACTGTTTGATATCCTCATCTCATTTGTCTAATCAATGTGTTTGTTAGGACTCCAGATCTGTACTTCAAACAAGAAAGCACTGCCAGCTTCAGTGGAATCCTGTGAAACTGCACTGTTACACTTACATGTTTTGTAGCACAGAACGACCTGCTTAAATACGTTCCTCATAATTATTTCCACTGTATTTTCTTCAGAATATACTGTAGAGCACAACTCACAATTGTATCACACCTGGCGTTCTGTAAAAACCTGGTTCAACATCTGACAGACAGGTGAAAAATTTAACCTCTTTACCTCTATTTTTTTTCCTCTCCCTTTCTATTACAGAAGTGCTAGAGTAGTTCTGTTTGTCCACCACACTATCAGATTTGGTGTAATATTACTGAAACTACTCTTTTACTCTACCAGCAGAGGGATCTTCAGAAGGAAAACTGAAAACTTCATGGGAATGAAAGCATCAGTCCAAGTTAATCCTAATTACAGTACTCAAGTAAAAAGTCATAAAAAATACATTTCAAACTTATACGGGCAACGCCTTGTGAGCAGCTGAATACACTTAATTGTCATTAACTCCATGAGCAGACTGCACCTCTCACAGCCTAGCTGAAGTATTCTCTATGCAGATAATCTCACCTCATTATGTATTTCTTCTACTTGCTTTATAACTGCAGTTTCCAGTGACTTCAGAGATAAAGCCATTGAATTTGACTCAATCTGTAAATTCTGGAGTGCCAGTTCACATTGTCCAAATATGTATTCCAATGTTCCTCTTGAGCACTATAAAAATACAATAAAAAATTTATATATAGCCACTTCAGAACATACATATTTCTCAAATATACCAAACTATTTGCTTCTGAAACAATCAAAGTGAAGGAGCAGAAGGGATGTATTTCCGTAACTTTATTTCATGATCTTTTGAACAAAAGCATAACGTCCCCTCGATTGTCGGTGTAGTTATTGATATAAATTATGCAAAAGTCTAATCCATCAAACTTCTAGCCAACCAGTACAGCATAGATGGAAAGGAGAAGGAAAAGAAGTCATTTTAAATTTACCTTACAAATATGCCATACACAAACACGGCCATATTTTCCATTGCTTCCTGGCCAGCTTTATGACAATATTGCAGAATCAGTTGCATTTGCCTGGTTGTCTGGGCTCCCAGTAACACTAAAATAGAGTTCTATGTCCAGTCTGAGAGAGCTATTTGCTTACAAGACATAGATAATATACACAAAACAAATTTACACTTCCACTTTTGTTTTCATTACATTTTCCTCAAGATTAGTAGGAAATACGTAAAAATCCTTTTGAAACAAAAGAAAGAAGACATCTACATATTTTAATTACTTTCAATTAAATATCTGTACCTTCAGTTAAATTTCCAGGAATAATCTTGAATAAGGACCCCTTGGTCTCATATTTTTCATAAACAAAATTTCCATACTATACAACTTCAACTCATAAATTTAAAAAAACCAAAGTATAATCACTTAATAGAGAAGCTTTTCACACTTTGAAAGTAAGTCTGTTACTTTTGCAGGAAAATGCAGACAGAAGCAGCACGTCAGACCACTCTTAAAAAGAGAGAAGAAAAATACAGAACTATTTGTTTTAAAATGTACAGTGTACTTGAGCTTTATGTCAAAGCCCAGTTCAAGCAAGCAAAGTGTATATTTGTTTGAAGAATAAAACCACCTTTTTTATATTACAACTTATATGTATGTATGTCTCCATGTTTCATGTATTGCCTCATTTCTATACATGTAGAAATTAGGAAGTGTAACACAGAAAAAAAGAAGTATATGGATATATGCATCTATCGCTTCAATAGTGGTATATTTTGCCTTGATGAAGAAGAAAGTAGTGACTGTAATTGTTTAAAATATCTTTTTACAACACAGTATATTTTTATTTTTCTGTATGCTTTCCCATTAGAATACTACGTAAACAAAACTACTGACAATATCATGGAAAGGAACAGGGAGGTCTAGTAAAATAAAAAAGGTGTCTCAGCACTTAAGAATATCAGGCTGAAGCCTCAACACAACTCTGAGACAAGGGACTCTGTACCACCTTCCTGCTTCGGCAATCCTCAGATGCACAGAAGGATCCAATTTAAAACATCCTCATGACTGCCCTTAGTTATTCTGGCCTCCTAAAGGCCACATTTGCCAGTGGACACTGCTGACATACAAATTTTGAGTATTTCTATCCCATTGTGAATATTGTCTTTCAACTGGGACCAGGACACGAACACAGAAAAAAGTTTTAAAACACTTCAGGTAAAAAAATCAGTTGTTTTTACGTTTCTTCAGCAATCCATGAGGTGTGGTGTAGCACATTCGTAACACATATCGTCTATGCCTAACTGTGAGTTTAGGCAAACCACCAATACAGAAATAAGTGTACCTCAAACCAAAAATAAACAAATAGCAGTTGTTCACAAAAACAGTCCAAGTCTTAACTGTGAACCACAATTCTGGGTAAGACAACATGATGCTACATATACGGTACTAGAATATTAGTTTTATGCATGACCAAATAGCAAACCATTTTTGATACTTACATCTGCCACTCTGTGAGTTGAGCTGAATCGAGGTGAAAAACCAGCCAGAACACAGTGCTGATGCGTCATATTGAGATCATCTAGGGAAAGATTAGAAAACCTTAAGTACAGGGAAAAATTCTACTTAAAAAAACTCATTCTGGCTGAATAGGAATATAAAAATAAAAATCACGAAAACAATTTATAAAATGAATAAGTAGACAAGTGTTATGAAATGGTCTGAATTCCCACGAGAAAGTTTAGGCTTATTTTCTATTTGCATGAAGTTTGCAGATAGGTGAAGTTGAAAAGTTTGAAAAAATGCTCCAAACCAAACAAAAACAACATAGGAAAAAGTTATTTCCTACATAAACACAAGGGTTAAATTGCATAGAGCCAAGTGTTGCAAGGGCCACAGAACACTATCTCTGGACATTGCAATACTTCAATATCACAATCACTTTCAAGAAGAATTGTGACAGAAAACAAAACTAAACACTTCCACCGCCCCATTGAGTACCCATTCACTGTGGTGTTTTATGTAGCAAACGCAGCACTGGCAGTACTACATTTTGATTTGTACCTTTAGTTGAACCCTTGGCAAATCTCATTGTAGAGCTCCCCTTGAAATTGCTTCCAACTGTCTCTAATCCTTTAGGACTCTTAGAAAGAAGCCTGTAATTTTAATTTAAGAGTTTATAATTCATCTAAAACTGTAATTGTACAAAAATAGTTGAAGCTTCATGGACTGCATGTCTGAAAGGATATTTAAAAATACATTCTAGGTCTTAAAAGATTACAGTAAAGATTTGTGTTTCTCTTTCTTCTAAAAATATATTAATTGAAAAGAAAAAAGCACTCTCTGCTGAATTGGCCATTGTCCATTTGGCAGCAAAAGCTTTTACTCAGATATAGAACGCTACATCCAGACTACTACTTTGATTTTAGAGCCAAACCAAAACTGTTACCTTCCTTGGACACCCATGTCAAAACTACCATGGCACTTTTGTGGTTTTAGGTAAAATACAGTACGTATGGAGTTCACATCAGTTTTACAGGACTAAACACTGATGGGTGAAGTTTGGAAGACCAAAACACAGCCTCTCCAGTATTACACATCACATAAAATACAGACATATAAAACTAGGAACATACGTATCAGTCCTGCTTCGGAAAACGGCAGACAGGCAAGTTATTTGTCAGACCGTTCTCCTGAATTTGTGGTGAGGTAAGAGCCAACATGGTGTATTTTCAGCACAATGCCACAAACTCAGGAGAACTATGGCAGGGACATCTCATTTTAGCATCTATTACAAAAACAAAACGCCACAAAACTTATGTGAACTGTACGATGCATGTGAGAAGTGACCTTTTATTTCATGTCACCATTAACACCAACTTAGCAATGTATTTGGTACAGTTTCAGAACTGTCACACAACCCCTTCTCCCTCTGAAAGCAGTCTGGACTTCCATGGGGATGCTGACGAGATGCATATGCCAAACTAACTACCTGCTAGGTAAGAAAGAAGCTTTGAGAACTGGATGACAGTTATCTGCTTACATGACTGTTTCTCTCTCCACTTCCCACACCTATGAAAAATGCTGTCACTTGTACAGACTCTTTTTCTGAAGTCTGATCAGGCTTTTTGCTTGTTTATAAATTTCAAAACACTACAAATTATCCATATTTAAAATAGTAATTATAGAAAACAATCAAGAAAAACTAACAAAGTCCAACACATGCTAGAGTGCTATCCTGACTGAAGAGAATTTTCTCAGGCAAAGCCTAAGCACACACATTAAAGCTATTCATATTTACCTGTATTAACAGGATACCATTTTGCCACCAGTCACTACGTAAATGTGGATGACCCACAATCCAGACAGTCTAATGCCTAAATCATTTGCCCCAAACTACTAACAATATTGTACAGAGCTCGTTTGCATTCAAAGGAACACAGCTTCACTGGAAACAGACACTTGGCATTTGAATGCTGGAAAAAAACCCTTCATTTTTCTGTCTGAGATAGAGCACCTGAGAAACAAGAAGGCTATTTCCTGCATACTTGTATATGGCAAAAACCATATTTCTTTTAAATAGATTGTTTTATTCTTTTATTTCTACTACTTTCTGCTTACCGCTTCTCAATGAATCATCTACCACGCTACTGCCAGATCCCATTATAGGGCTACTATAGCTGAAGCAAGATTTATTAAAAGAAATTAATCACATGTTTGATTGTGTACAGGTGGCCAAAGCCACCCTGGAAAACAAAGTTATCAATTTTGTCTGTTTAAATAATTTGGAGGTCAGATTTTGGCTTTACAGATGAAGTACTAAGAAGTCACACGAATGTTTAGCAGGCAATCTGATCAGTTGCAAATACATACAATTACTTGACACAGAATCTCCAGCTATAGAAACTAATGTTATTGTCATAACACCTAAACACGCTTCTACTATCAGATGCAGATTGTTAGTCCCTATGCAGATCCCTTTATCAGACAAGCTTCTCGGAGATTTTCCTGTAATTCACAGAGAGCTGATACATTTTGGAATTTGGATGTTGCATATTCTATTTTAAATTGCAGAAATAAGTTCAAGTCCTAGATCTTTCTGTCCCTCCCGTGTACAGACTTCTGTCATCCTGTTCCTTTCTCAAATACATCCCCGCCGGCACAGAACCTCAGCACAGTCCCCTCCGCCGCATGAAACTTCTGCCAGTTCCTCTCTTTTCTCTCTGATCCTGTTCTTAGGCCCTGTCCCTGCTCCGTCCACACCTCACCGTATACTTTCTTCTAGGCAGCCGAATTACTTGGGCACTTACAGCAGAAACATTGAAAGGGGTTGTATCGCCTTGGTCAAAAGATTGGACTAATGGTTATGTGAATGTATATACACTTAACTAACATACCTATACTTCACTAATTCTACTACTTTACTAAGCATCAGAGCAACAGTGATGTGAGGACCCAAAGCACTGAGAGGGAAAAAATGACTGTATACCCACGTAACTGCAGACTATTAAGATACAACAAATACAAGGCAGAAAGATCCGAAATTATTTCTAAGCCAATCCTTACTGAAAGGAGTAGGGCCTAAAGGCCCCAAACTTACCACTTATAGGTAAATTACTTCCCAGGAAAACACAAACCACAATGGAAAACACTCTCAGAATTAGCAACAGGGGTTTATGTCATCTTTCCTATCTCCTTTCAAGTGTTCTTTCTGAATTTTTCAGACAGTTGTCTTGTTGTCATCTGTTTCACGAGGCAGAAAATAGGGACAGTGGGGTTTACAGCACCAACAAAAGCTTTGATATTCTAAACATAACAAGTATCTACAAACAACAGCGAAATGGACTAGTGCTACTAGTTTTCCTTACTACCATAAACAAGTAATTTTCCTTTTAAACATATTATAGTGCAATCCTCAAAAGCACTGAAATGCTTTTCCACCATTTCCAATTCTACTTGTACCCAACAGCACACGACGCTTCAACAGGAAAACACCTAGCCAAACTAGTTTTACTGCAGGTATGTCAATAAAAAGCACCAGGAAGGTATGTCTCCTTCCCTGAGAAATTATGGGTCAATGGAATGCTACTTTCATAACAGAAAGCTGGAGGGATGATCTGTCCCTAGTTAAGAAATATTTTTAGTTTTTAACTAAGAAAAGTGTGCACAAACAAAACATAGAATTAAAAGGCTGAACTAAAAACAAGGTCTAAGATTTGCCAAACTTCCTGATCGAAGAGTTCGGTAACGACAAATACGTTTCTGGCGTTCGAAGTCTTAATAATCAAGGAATATATCATTTGGCTTAGATACGGACTCAAGGGAACAAAAAAGGGTTAAAAAACTCCAACACATTCAAGATGCTCGAGAGCAAAGAGGGTTCAAGTTAGTTTGTGGAAATAAAAGCAGATTAAATATCTAGAAATAGTTTAATGAGCCACTATATACATGTGGAAGTGTTTCCATTAAATATTTATGTTTAACCACAAGCCAACCTCTGCAATGTGTGCACCCTTCTTCTGGTTGGTTACGAAAATAATTTTTTGATGCTTCTTGAACTATAACTTGCTGGGGGGGGGGGATGGGTATAAGATTCCAAGTTCATCTTCATGCTGTTTTAAAACCCTAACCTTCAAGCAAGAGCTTGATCTATGGGAAACAGCTGCAGAAAAGTAAATCTCCCTTTGAAAAAGTCCAGAATGTATTTTTGTTACGTATGTTTTGAAGTCATGGTAAGAAAATTAGTGAAAATTGTAAATCTGCTTGCAAATCTGGTCATGTCTAGCCCAAAGATTAGGGGAAAGATTCCAATTTAATAGCAAGACCATGACAACCCTAGTTAAGCATGCTCTAGGACAGCGCAGAGGGGGTCCTTTGCTCACCTTCACGCGTTTTGGATTTATTGCACGCACCCAACACGTTTCATATTAGACACCCCTTGACTGTGTACTTGAGACAGCAGGGTTCAGTGTGCACTTCCTCTGCTGACCAATATATTATTCTAAATTGAGCTAAAGTGTTTCCGTTTCATGAGTGATATAAAGTTCAGATTTGAGTTTTTCGGCAGCAGATTTGCAGTCATTCGGCAGATCTTTCCTCTTCATATTAGGAAAAGTAAGCCTTAAAAAAAGAAAAAAAATCTGTCTTCCTGAAAATAATTTTAGATTTTGTTTGGTTTTGTTTAAACAAAATACATTTATATTATTGTAATAGCTTACTTCAAGGATGGATTTGATACCTCACGTTTAATACTAACATACATTTAAATTATGGCTTATGATTTCATCTGAAGAGGACTGCTGCAAACACAGGTGTAAATTTATATTTCAAGACTGCATTTTGCTAAAATTCCACCCAGAACGACAAAAAAGATTTTATAATGCCAATGAAGAGAGGAACATAAACATTACTAAATGACTACTAGAAATGCTACAAAACACTCACGATCTTTTTGCTACTGTGATATACCCATTGATCAGGATTTACAAGTTGCTGTACTTGCACATTACTATTAGAAAATCCGAGTTACCGTCGTTTCATATCTAATACTTGGTGTGTACAATATTTGGAAATAGTCAGGGTATTAGAGATACAGGAATTGATAGGACCTGACTTTTTAATTACTAGCAACAGACTGAATTTGACGTTTCAGTATTTTACAACATTCATATACAGCAGCAGGCACTATGCCATTTCAACAACTGGAAGAACAGACCTACAGAGTTGCTAAGTTTTTTGCTAGACTTGGACGAGTCAGTGGTAGTCAGAAATAGTACACAGTCCTGCCAACCAGTCCCTGAATGTCAACTAGCTGCAGTACTCTTATCTTTACATTGTATTTTGTAGATGCCTTGCATATGCTGCCACTGCTTTTAAAATAATGCCAGCAAGACGACTCTGCTTACTGAAATGATGTTCTGGAACATATGATGTATAAAGGCACAACATAAATGAATCTAACATTGCCTTCTTTATTGTCAAGTTACTTTTTATACAAAGTTTTCGTATTTTATCTTTTAGATGGCATCCTCAAGATGCCTCCTCTTAAAAATCAATTTAAAAACACACAAACAGTAAAAAATACACTAAAACTGTATACGTCCACTTACGTGGTCTTTCACTTCAAGTGAAAAACAATAAAGGCTGCTCTGTACATAGAAACCTTATAAATGGGCTAGTTAGAGAATACTCTCTCAGACTGGATAATATAATATTCTTTTTAAGGTAACTGAGAAAGAAAAATACAAAGGCTATGGAAATGCAGAAGAGATTATCAAACACCTGGTCTACAGAGCTGAAATCTGTAGCTCTTCAAGAAGTATTAATAAGAAAGTTATTTACACATCGTCTTCAAAAGAATGTTTAATATATCCTTTGTTTCCATCTAAACATGATGATGATGTTATGTCTTAAACTAACTTTCTGACCCACGCTTCATAGAGCATAATGATAATACTTTATCCCTGTTTATAAATCCCATCAGGGAATAAAAAAGATGTCCTTATGATCTGGTAACTCAGTCAACTACAGTCTACAGTATTTTCCATAAAAATACTGAGGTTAGACCCCTTCTTTTATTACTTGCCTTCTGCATCTGTTGCCCAGCAAAGCTGTGTATGCGCAAACTTTCCAGTCAGGAAGGATTAGATCAGAAGTTTACTTGATGCCCGAACTGCTATTGCATTAAAATAGATTAATAATTCCCTTTCTACAAATGTTTAACTGCCACTTAAACTTCACTTTCATTTAAGCAATGTCTCCATTTCCCTCCAGTCTGCTACTCTACATCCTCATAAATACAGAAAAGGGAGCCACATCCACACCACTGTGCCAAAGGACCTTGCGTCTTAACACTTGATCTGTACCTGTCTGAACACTTCAGAGCACAGGCAGTCCAGTGTTTTTTACACAAGATACTTCACTGATGACAGTGCACAGGATTCGATGAGGTAACGAAGAACAAGGAATGGTGTATGTTTTTTAAGATTGCCCGCAAATGTATTGCTTGTCATAAGTAAACTGTTTTCATATTTGTTGGAAGCTAAAAGTGAAAAAAGACTGTCAGCCCCAGATGCTGGCAGGGCGACAGGTCATTTGTGCCATCTCCCAAGTCACAAACAGAGAACACGCTGCAAGTGCTCTCACTCTTTGAACATGATGTCTGTCAAGCCAAGTCACTAAACAGGCAAACATGGTGATGCCAGAAGCGTTGTTGATGTTTTGTGTGATTTACAGCTACATTTGTTTAAACAAAAATGATAACTAAGAGAAACACAAGCCAAAAGAAAAAGCAACAGGTTTTCTATCAACAAACCTTAGCCACAGTACTTGCCTCTTTTCTTGCAAGGGAAAAACCTTAGTGTGTGAGCTGAGCTGCTCAAGTGCACGAACTCAATTTAATTTTCTTTTTTTAATCCTCTACACTTGAGACACTGAGACTCACTCTTGGACAATGACAACTCTGTTCATTATAATCTTAGTATAATCCCACTACTAGAAAACAGTATGTTTGAATATACACATGGAAAAGCATAGCAGAAGGAGAGAAGTGTCATGTCTAAAACTGGTGACCAATAAAATATCCACAGATCAGCATAATGGTTGACACTCCAAGAACCATGGTACCACAGAACTTTAAGACTGCTACAATCACAGCTTACATAATACATAGCCTATAAGCCAAACTCAAGAACGGGAGGTTTTTTGTTGAACTTAACAGACGCAGATGCACACAGTTACTCAGTACAACTACATTAAGAATGTGAACAGGAATCCACACCTACAAATATAAGGACGGGACAGATACAGCTCAACTTCTCACAAGATCTGGGGAACTTCTGCTTCCATCTGAAGCCTGACTTGGACTAGTAATTCTGACTGCACAACAGACAGAGAAGGTTTGAAAAGAATATTCTCCTTTTTTAACTGTGAAGTGAAAGAAACATTAGGATAAAAAAGTTCCCCAAAATACACTGAAAGCAGCCAGGGTAGGAGAAATCTATTACACACTCTAGCCATGTCTCATGTCTTTCTAAATAAGGAAAGTCCTAACTGAAAGGAAGGTACGATAACTTATATTAAAATCAGTGTCGTCATCTCTTGTTTTCAACATAAAGTTCACCTTCTTAGCCCTTGAAAATTACCAAGCATCAAGTAGAAGTCTCCTTGGTGAAGTGGTATTGCTAATCCAGGTGTCTCTATGTCCCATGCTACCTTCAAGCCTACGTGCCAAACAGCTGGGTCTCTTCCCTCCAGTTCTTGTTCATTACATTCTTGCATGGTTGAATCTTTAAGGAGAGAGGGAAAAACACCACAAAGATGACAGACAAGGTGAGAATCATAAAATACAAAAGCTGATCTAACAATACAGACTTAATAATATCCCACATCAGTACAATCTTAATAGGCTTAAACTTTCTATAATCTCCATTTGGTATAATCACCATCTCCAAATTCAAAAGTACGTAATAGGTTAAAAAAAAAAAGCCATACAAGATGAAGAATTTTTTGCAAGCAATTGGAGTAAGATGAAAACTTCATGTTAACAACAAAGCGAGGGCAAGTCAAGGCAAAGTTTGTCATGGACTCAAGTTTTTGTGAAGTTCTCAAGTACAAGTAACAGGAGTTTTACTTAATCTTCACTTTTTTTATTTTTTACATTATTAAAACCATAACCATGGAAGAAACAAACAAAAAAAAACCACCATGCAGGAACACTGACATAAAAATAGATAACTTCTGAAAGAATTTTACGTCATAAACTGCCAAAGCATTTTACGAACAATTTCATGTGTTTACGTCCTTGCAATTTCACCATACCATAAACTTAGGCACAGTAAGGTGAAATAATGGGCACAAAACACAATCCAGACCAAAGTCAAGTGAATCTTGGAATCATATCTGTGATTCTTTTCTCTAAATTACCAGTCAAACATGCTAGATAACATGCACAAGAGCCAACAAAGCTTCAAGACATTTGTCACAGCACTTTTCTGATCATTAAGCAGCATGAATGTGTCGAGCTTGGGGAAAAAAATAATCCACTGCACAGAAATAGTATTTAGAGCTTAATCCCTCAGAACTATTTTCATAAGCTTACTTCACTGCAGTATAAATTGAAAGATACAGTCAGCATTTATAACAAGGTATTTGGGAGCTACGGTATAACAGTGTTATGGCTAAAGCAACAGAGCATTTTGACAGAGGGAGGACAAAGTTTTAATAAGCAGTTGGCACAGAACAACAGTGAACAGTCAGAAATCATCAGATATGTAGCATGCCTCATTATTGCTTATGACTTAGTAACAGTGTATGTCCATTTCACTGTCCATTTCAAAGGTGCTTTCATGTAATAACTTTCAAAACTTTTGTCTTCATTTAATTCCAGAATAAAAATACTAAAATAAAGATTTATAACTTTTACTATAACATGCCCACATAAAAAGTGACCTTGAACTCACACTTTGAAAATACTGAAGTCATTCATCTCACATGGTTACTGTGATGTTTGTTTAGTTGGGAGTAGCCTTTAATAATTAATAAATTGTCTTAATTCCCTATGTCAATTAAGTATTGCCTAAATTCAGGAAGCAGTGCACCAAAACCTATCAAAAAGCCAATCTAAAGTTCTTAGTCAAAACTCCTACTGTAAATTCAGTCCCCGTATTCCCTCCATTCACCGCTGCAGCTCTCATCAGCTGAAGCTTTGGCTGGGCAGCAGCTCTAGGCCTTTCTATCAAGGAGCACACAAATGAGAAAACAACAGCTAGCAAATACTCCGAAAAATCAATACTAAAGTCTTCAAGGGGCTTTCACATTTTCTGCCCTGTTCAGATAAATCGTAACTTAAGAAAAATGTTTTCTGAAAACTGCAAATAGGATGACTTTCAAGGCATTTTTAATGCAATACATCATGGATATTATAAAAAGAGGTAACCTTTCTGGGTTAACTCTCTCTGTTATGCCGCTTTCCCATTCACTTTGGCAGCAGCACTGTTCACAATATGGCACCAATAAAATATAGAACTACAATCAGAGACAGAAATTTCAATCAAAAGTTTCCTGGGGTCTCCTCATAAATCCAGCACCTTCGGAATGTGCTCGTTAAAATGACTTATTTTTTGCAGTTTGATAAATTTTTTATTGCTTAAGTATAGAGTTCAAATGTAGCTCACAGTCTCCTTTTCTCTATACTCTCAAGTATTGCACCTTATAATTATCAGCAGCAATTGAAACTGATTGCTCCTACCATGTTATTTTGGTAACAAATGGAAGCAAGCTGCTACTAGCTTTAAATGCAACCTACTCTAAAGTGAGAGCGGGGTGGGGGGGGGGAGCAGAAAAAAAAGACAATATTTGTGGCATACCTCTAGGTAGAACTGACAAACTTGTACATAAAAAGAAGTTGTTATTAAATTCTCTATGTCACACCTCAAGCACGACTGAATGCTGTATATTCATTGACTTAATTACAGTTCCCATGTAAGTGAAAACATTTGGACGCATCTAAACCATAGGTATTCGAGAGTAAATCACGTGGATCTTGCACACAGACAGCACCTTAAGAACACATATTTATTCTGGAGTAGACCATACAGAAATGGTCAAATGTAGCAGTATTTAATGGAAATAAAACTATCTGCAAATTTGAATTCTGTTCATTAAAGATTTATAGAATTTGGCCTGCAAGAAACCTTTATGGCTGCATCCCAAATGAAATGGTGCAACCAGGTAATAGGCTTACCACAACATAACTATACCTCACCAAACCTGTAATTAAGGCAGAACCATGAAAGAGAGAATGTAGCTGCAGAAAACTGGCACATTATGCTCATAACTAGACAGCTCCAATTGCAGAGATGTTCCAGCTATAAGACCCGATCTTATCAGGTTTGGGTCATGGTAGGTTCAGAACACCACAGAACTTCTTTTCCTGGATCTACTTTGGTTGCTGTTCCACAGCACAGAAAGTAAAAGCAGCCTTAAAAGGTTTCACTGCTTCAAGGCACAAAATCTTCAACAAGTGTTTGCAAGTTTTTTAAAACTCTGAAAGCTAAATGTTCTCTATTCAAGTCAAATTGTAATGTCAAACTATATCCTAAATGTAATCTTAAATCAAACATGATTTCTTAGACAACAGAATCACTGCCAACACATTGCTAAAAACAAGCAGGACTGCAAACATCTACTTTGTCATTAAATACAACTGATGGCTGTTACACAGAAAAAAGATTTTTTTTTTCACAGATTGATTTTTCCAGAAATCAAAAGAATTTACGCATGTGTTCTCTGACTAATGAAATATATACATTATTACTGTCTTCCATAACAATTTATATATGTTATATGCAAGAAGTGAAAAAAGTAGAGCATGCTTTGCTTTTCAGCAGCTGGTGGAAAAGAATGAGACTTAACCAGCGTTATTTCTTCTACCTTATTACTGAAAAGCCATAGCACAAGAGATTAATTAAATGGTACTAACATTTTAACTTTTGCTTGCAACTGACATTCACAAAAATAAAAATCAGAAGATTTGCCATCATTATTCTTATCAATTCATATTTGGAATACTGTGTCCAAATATCTCAATTAACTAAAGCACTAAAATAAGAACAACGAACATCCAGTCACCCCTTCATTCTACAAGGGGAGACCTATTTGATCAAATCAGTGAGAGCTTGGTAAAAAAAACCCCACAACCCACAACAGTTAAAACAAATGATGACTTCTTTTTCGAAAACAGGGGTTCAAATCTATTATTACAAGAGTAATTGGATCATTAAAAATTTGTGATTCTCTCAGAATATAATTCAAACTGTCCAGAACCTGTAAGTTACAGGTGTGACCATTTCACTCATGTATTCATTTTTTAAGTAGTAATATATATTTTTCTACATACCATTTCTGTTCTTTCAACAAGCAATATTTCTACTACATTATTGACATTAGAAACCATTTCATGTATATGTTCTCATCCTGTACAAATATCTACTCCATGACTTTTATCCACTAAGCAGCATATAAAAAGGATTATTGGTCAACTACATCTTTAGATTGAGTTCAATTCTGAACAACTTTTGTAGTT
>Ga0181612_104726_pt1 | contig 19411 bp, 11 predicted proteins | sample HoacroProtozoa21_FD_119630 | JGI IMG/M metagenome (GOLD analysis project Ga0181612, IMG submission 119630) | Hoatzin crop microbial communities from Cojedes, Venezuel. Combined Assembly of Gp0051906, Gp0051904, Gp0051908 | reverse complement strand
TTTTTGCCGCCTCGCCGCTGCGGTTTTGCCACCGGAGAAAGGGTCCCTCGGCTCGAGCCTCTGCTCCAGAACCCTTCACCTTCAGTAGCTTCGCCGAAAAAAAAGCATGTTGTCCTGTTTCTTGCTAATGCAGAGGATTTCTTTGGTAGTCTTTGGCAAATCTTTTGGCTGGGACTGCTGAGTAGTTCCTGGAAGGGAAATTCAAGGAGATGCTTTTAGTGTTTCCTTATGGCCTACTGCAGAACAGTGAATAGAAAAATAAATACGGCAGATGATAACGAGGAGGGGTTTTGGTGAGGTTTTTTGTTAATCAGAGCGTTGTTGGGTTCTCCTTTTACTTTCAAACTTACCTACTTCGTGTCTGGAAAGCCTTCTGAAATATCCAGCACTGTAACAGACACCCAATACAACAAACACTCCTGTGCAGCTTCTGTTTTGATATTTAGTGGAAAGCAGAGGAAAGCAGTAATTGCTTTTATCCTCTGGACTTGTTGATGCTTAACCAGAGCTCAGATTTCCAGGGAGGAATTATTCATGTTTGGAGAATTTTTGACACCTTTACATTAGTAAAAATTTTTTTTGACATTTTAATATTCTTATTCCAGAAAGATCTGCTCATGCCAGGGAAACTCTTAACAGTAGATTCCCACAAATGCAAGAGTGACTCTGTTGCACTATTTCCAGTGTCAGAGAATGGAATAAACGGAAATATATTTCTAGTTCCTCCTTGTGTTTTAACCATGATACACGTGGTTGTTGATTCCTTCATTTCCATAGTGAATTACAGATATTTGACTAGGCCAGCTCCTCCCTATCTTTAAACCAAGGCTATAGAAATCTTTATATATAAGAATGCTAAACATGACTGTGTGTAAACTCTTGTTCATGGCTGAAATTGTAAATCAGTCTTCAATATGATCTTTTAGTTCTCTTCATCCAGGTCAGACGGTAGGAAGCAGATGATTTTCCTAGACAGACAATTTTAAGCATGTGATTACAATGTTGTTAGTAAATGCATAATTTTTCTATATTTCATTGCTGGGCTTGTTGATGGCCCATTTAGTCAAACTGCAGTAAATAATTTTTGTTTTTCAAAGCTTTATTTATTAATTTTATTTTCAAGATTACTTCAAATGTCAAAAACACACTTAACTTTTTTCTACAAATCTCTGCCTTAGAAGACATGAAAAGAGAAAGAAAACCAACACGCTGTGGTGTGGGCCCTTAAATTCGTTGAGTCAAATGGGCTCTGGATTTCTCCCTTAAGTTCAAGGTTCCAGACTATGAATAGCAATGGTGTGATGATTTTAATATCCTTAGCATTTCACTAGCCTACAGAATACTTCAATTCACAAGAAAAAAACGCTTCTGTAGTACTGTAATACTACTGAAACTGGGCCTATTAACTAATAAGTTACTAATAGCCATTAATTTAGGTTAGTAACTACAGTGACTTCAGTAGATTTACTTGTGTGGAGGTTTTTTGGTAAAGAGCGTGAAAGTAGAATGAGGTTTTGCATTTTGATTCTTCAGATTTATTGTGCTCATATTCTCTTTTATTAGTCAGTATAAATCAAAATACTTTTGTTTCCAAATATGAGTTCAGATGCCCAAATTATCTCAATTTTTCTAATTTATCATTTTTTTCCCCTATTCTTTCAAAAAGGTATTTCTATTTTGATCCTGATTTGCATGAGCACAATGTCAAAGGTACACATGCAAATTGAGTGTTTACATCTGGATATGATCATGTATGCAGTCACTTTTTGCATTTGCAGGTAGGCAATAGCTAAAAAGCAAATACAAGTGAGTCTGTATTCTCAAGACCCTCATTCACGTGACGGCAAAGGAGAATTTTATAAACGGATTGGGAGGAGCTGTTTTAGGGGAGCCCTCCCATCCATGGGCAACATAGGAGAAAGCACAATTGCAGTTGCTTGAAAATCTAAGAGGTTTGGGCCAACATCATGGGCTGATCAAAGGAAAGAATCTTCTGGTCACACGCAGTCTTACTCCCAAAAGGCTTTTTGTGTGCAGGAATAATTTGGCTCCCTTTTAGACACTTCTGTCTTAAGTAGTATTTATGCTTCTGACATGAGCCAAGTTTTCCATATGATGTATCTCTGCAAATGCTATGTTTCGATGCCCGTAACCAGAGCTCAGTTCAGCATCGCCCAGCTTAGGGGGCTTAAGGGAGCAAGTGATATCCACAAACCTCAAAAGTACCTTTGGCAAAGAAAGCCATGGCAGCTGCTTCAGCTACCAGAGCTGCTCCTTGGATGAGCCTGGGTTCATAAAGTAGCCCATGGAGCTGCTCTCATAGAAGTACAGAAGTGCAAAGTGTTATCTCAGCCACTGACGGCTGAACTAGACCTCCCTAGCTCTGAGAGGACAGCCACTCCTCTCACCTCATCCCTACAGTAACAAGCAGCAAGTCCTCGGTTACTGGATAATGGGAACTTCTAGTGCCAGAGATTGATTCTTTAAAATGGCCATCTTTAATATTCAAGTGGTATCTAATCTAATCAGAGATAGGAAGGTTTTCCGAAATGAGATTCCCTCCCCAACCCCACCCTGACTTCTAAGGTCAAATCTCCCTTTCCTCAGACAGAATTACTTGTGTCTGATTTTGCTATAGGCACCAGGTAGCTTTCAGTTAATATATGAACTACATGTTCTAAATATCTCTCTTTTTTTAAACATATGGCAACATTTTCTCATAGTTAGTCTTTCTGTGATGTGACTCTCTTGCTAAATATTATTCCTTCCTTGCTGCTGAAAAACTATTCAAAATATGACTTCTTTAACAGCTAATGTATCTACTTTGTCTTCCTCAGTAGAAAGTTTTTTCCCTTTATTTTTCTTTTGATGTGCAGATATGAGTAAAAAAAAAAATTACTGAACTCTGAGACAAACACAATATGCAACTTTGCAGAAAATTTCCCATGGAAAAAAATAGAGTATGTAATGGAAAGGACAGTCCTTTAGAATTTAATTAAAAGGTTATCAGTGTATGTATTTTGCTACTTGTGCATAAAGAGTAACTTAATTTTCTGCTCTGTTTTGCTGACATATTCCAAGAATCTCTATCAGAAGAATGTGACCTTACCCTTACTTACTATATTTTATGAGCACACTGGTAGTCAGTTCCCTTGAAAAAGATGTTGCCAGTAATCATTGTTAAAAGTAACCCCAAATGTGTCACATGTGGCAATAAAGTTTACCTCTTCAAAAAGATGGAGGGGGGAGAGAGCCTGGTGTTCTGAATCCCATAGGTTAGCACAGGTGGACAATATTTCTTTCAAGCCTGCCCCCAAAGCCCAACCTGCAGCTTGTTAAGTGAACGCCTGATGACCACACCCAAACCACCAGAAGGATCCAGTGTTGTCACAGGTGATTTGCATTTGTTCTTAATGGTTTGCAAGTGAAACCCATCAAAAAGAGGAGTCAGCAGTTTAAAACTGACATTTGAAGATAAGATCTTTAGAAGGAAGCATGCTAGTAATCCTCCACTAATATAGCACACTCACCCAGATCTCTAATTGCTGTACAAATTTTCTCCAGAGATTTAGAAGATGTTTGTAATTGGTAGAAAGAATTTATTTTCTGATATGCAGTGCCTTCTGGGGTGAGAGATATGTTTTATTTAATAGAAATAAACATTAACTAAAAACTGGAAGGACAGGGAGGGGAGGATTCCAGGTAAGTGTGATGTAATAACTTTCATACTGTTTTCTCTACAACTGGTAAGGAAGCTGTATTAATGACTCACTAGAAGTATTTTGATGTTTTATGCTATGTATAATTGTCTTGTGAAATACAGCTTTTGTGTCCTAGGAGGCTGCAGAAAGGGTGCATGCCTATACTATCTCACATCGATCACTACTTCTGTACAGAAAGTTGAAGAGGCCTTACAATTTTTTTTCAGAAAAGTTCTGAATGCTTTCATAGTGTAGTTTGAAAATCACTATGATTCATGGAAAGAATTTGTAGTGTTAAAGCATGGAGTGCTATGCAAATGCAAAAAGTTCAGATTTTTTTTTTTTAAATAGCTTAAGACTTCCTAAATCTGATTTTAGGCTGTCTTTTAAGCATGATGAAGGTCTGCAAATGGCTTGTTGGTATTGGTATTATTGTTGGAATGTACTAGCTTCCTATATGTGATAGGCTATACTTTTTTAGTCAGCTGGGGGGGAGAAGATTTCATATTAACTGTGCAGTATTTCATGTAAGGCATTTATCTTTTAATGGCTGGTGCCCTAAAGATGCTACTTATATTAAAAAGTAATAGTAATTGTTATTCAATTAAAGCCATCTTTTGGGTGCATGTTTTTGTACTCCTAAAAAATGAACGTTTTCTAAAGTGAAGTAAAGATATTGTTAGATGAAGATGGCAAGTCAGCACAACCCTGTTGCGTTAGTATCTTCAGAGCTGCTTTGTTTTACGCTTTCTTTCCTGAGGAGATCAATAATGGATGGCTGACATCATTCTTTCACCACTCAGAAATGAGAAAGCCTAAATGCATTTCTTTAGGGCAGGCATGTTTTTCATCCTGAGCTGAAAAGCCTGTAATCGAGTGAGGTTTATAAGTGTGATTGCTATTGGTGTGTGTTCCAGTCTGATGTGCCTGTGAAAGGTTCCACTGGCATTTACCTGGCTCTTAGGAGTGTTGACCTCATCTCCTAAACAGGCCAGTGTGTGAAATGTCTCTGCTGGGAGGCACATATACAGAATTAACCTAATACTCAGGAACATTGAGGCTCAGCTTTTGACTGCACTGGTAACTTTTGTGAAGTTTAGTGTTTCTACATAATTTTCATATACTTCAGCTTCAATTAAAAAAATAAATAAAAAGAAAGCAAAGCAGAGAACAGATGTCTATCCTCTTGCAATGTTGACTTCTATTGTATCTTCCTGATGAAGTGACTGGAAAGACTTTATCAAATTTGTTGTCAGTAAGAACATGGGAAAATTGAACAGCTTAATTGACAGGAATGTTCTGCTACTCACAGGTCTAAAGTCAGCAGCAAATAAGTACCTCTAAAATGATGTGTCGGTATAGACGTGATTATAGCACAAGACTTGAATTAAGGAACAGTTACTATTGTTTGTTGATACCAGTACCATTTAGGTCTGCAATCATTAATACAAATGGAAATGTACACAAATGAAAGTGGCAGGCATAAAGCATAACGGGTTCAGTGTGAATCCAAAGTCACCTTGGTGGCTCCGATCCCGCCCTTGTGTGAGCTGTCCTTTGGCTGCTCGCGATGCCTTCCTGTACCCCTGGAAGCTGCCTGTGGCACAGCCGGCCTCTCGGTTTGGCAGGACGCTGACTGCGTTGCCCACCAAACGGGCACAGAGAATGGCAAGAGCGTGTTCCGGAGCCAGGCAGCCTGTCTGCTTTGCTGCTTTTGTCTGAGGTGATTTTATTTTGCCTTTGGAATGCTTTCTATGATGTATTTGCAACATAATGGCCAAAATGGTTCAGCTATATGGGACAATCGTGGTGAGGGTGAGGCAGACTTTGTTGCTGTTGAAGACTTTATCCTATCGGCTTATTTTTACCCATCTTTTTAATCTGATTTGTAGTCTCCTTTCCATTGTGCACATTCCAGAAGTTTGTTGGAAAAAAACAGCTAAATTCTGTAATTTAATATATTACCGTTTTCATCTGTTAATTTGGAAGGAAGTAGATAAGACAAATTGGTTTACAGCGCGTGTGAAGTGGTGCTGGAATACAGAACACAGATGCACCAGGGCGCAATCATTCTTTCCACAATTAATTATTAGTGCTGAGAAAAGGAAAAATACGGCTTTGATTTGCATTTTTGGTGGGATGTTTTGGGTTTTTTTGGAAGAAAGTAGTGATTCCGTGGGGTGCCTTGGGATTCCAGGTTGATGTGACGGCGATAGTCTGTGTACTGAGAGGTGCCCGCCTGATCCGGAGGGTGTTGAGTGTTGCCCCTGGGCTGCGGGGCTGGGCCCTGCCTGCAGGGGGCGTGGCAGGGCGGGGCTGCCCTCTGCCAGACACTGCCTGTTCCGGCCGGTTCTGCAAGGGCCCTGCCAGAGAGCACAGCTGAGCCCGTCGGCGAAGCTGGCGGTGCCTCTGTGGAAACATATCTGAGAGGGCAGAAAATGGTGCACGAACAGCAAAGGAGGGGGAAAAAAAGAGTGAGGAAAAAGCAGAGGGAACACCATGGAGTTAGAGGTGCTCCGTGGTGGAGCAGATATCTGGTGAAGCTCTGGACACTGCACCAGAGCAGAAGGGTATTTCCTGAGGGGAATGCCAGCCTGTGGGGAGGGCCCACACTTGGAGGGAAAAAGCGTGAGAGGAAAGGATCAGCAGGGAGGAAAGGCTCTGTGCTGCCCAGAGCTGGGGGCAGCGGGGCTGGGGTGAAGGCGTGAAGCTGAGCTTGGGAGAGCCAGGGGAAGAAGTGGTCTTTGAATGTTTGCCATTGCTTCTTGCTACCTGAAACTATTACTTTTCTTCCTGCCCCGTCCTGCTGAGGGAGTGAGCGAGCAGTTGGGCGAAGCTCAGCCCTTAATGCAGATTAGCCCACTGTAGAGTGGAACATAGTTCAGCAGTCAATACCGATGTGTACTTCTGTGATTAAGGATGACATTTTGCCATTAGTTGCACATATAGGACTTTATCTGCAGAAGTAAAATAAACCTCTAAATGCTGCAAATCGGCACCATTTTTTGAAATCCAATGTATGTCTGTCTTGCTGTATGAACTCAGTTCTATGAGAAGCAGTTTTCCTGTATTTGCTTTGATACATAGTGGAAATAAGTACTAGCTCTCTTATGCATAAATATGCTGTCTATTTGTGAATTGAGTTTCAAACTCTTTTATCAACGCTGATTGCTGCCCGGGGAAATGATTCTAATATATCAAAGCCTGAAAGAAAAGAAAGCCAAGAGTGGCTGGATATTTCAAAGCAGAATAAAAAATGAGCATTAGAATTCATGACATATAAAAGCAATTTGTAGTACAGAGGTATGTATGGTATTAAATAAATGCATTTAAAATATTTCATGTAAATGAAATAGATGTCGGTGTTTAAGAAGGAAGAACAAATGCATTGTATCAGTGTTTAATAAGGTATTTGTAGGTAGTCAGAGACTTAATTTGAAAATGAGATTACCCATAATTCACTCTGAGTACTTAAAAATTACTTATTTTTCTTTTTCAGAATCATTCACATTTACTCCTATTGAGTAATATTTTATTCTTAAGTAGGTTTCTTCACTTGCTCTACCTATAACATAAAATGCTGTTCAGTGCTAAAAATAGTGGAAAAATATTCCCTAACAGCAAGATATTTAAAGACAGAAAAAGGGATATCTTTCACTTTCTCCATTATGTTGTCACAAGAAAGTCTACTAGAAAAGGTGAAGGATATTTTGGAAGCCAAACTGGATGACACTTGCCACTTAATTTTTTCTCAAGCCTTTATTTTGTAGCTCATGGGTAAATCTATTGTATGTTTTCCTGTTTTCCAGTGGACAGGAAACAATATTGTGGTAAAGCCATCTCTAAACAGAAGAACCTTATTTCTTAGTGACAATTAGACAATTTTGGGAGCTTGTGTTTTGTCTTGTGTAATGGTATAGCAGCTACAAATGAAGCAAAATACAGACAAGTAATCTTTTATAAAAATAAATGAAACTACTATATTGCTTGAACACATTTAGGATGTGACCAAATTAGATTGCTTATTTATTTTAAACATTTGGGGCCTATAGAAGGACAAGACCTAATATGATTAATTCAACAGCATGTTGCATAACGGATGTCCACTTACAAGGAAAATGCTTTCTCTTCTAGTGTTTTTAAGGTGCTTTTCATTTTGAAGACATTAATGATTTGCTGGTCTTAAGAGACAACAACACTTTCTACCATGATGTGGATGGTATTTGGAATATGTTCACTACTTTTATTAGATTTCGGTGATGAACTTTATTGAATAGAAACCATGGGGTTTATTTAGTGACGTAGAAAATGTGTGTACATACCTGCGTGTGCGATATGAACAAGCAGCCCCTTTCTCTTTTCAAGCAAAGAACATACACAACAGAAATGTGAAGTGTTGCATTCAGTCCTTGTTTCCTGGGTTCAAACCACCATATGTGATTGGCCATGCTTGAGAAAATGACAATTAAAGAGCGATATTAAAACTTCCAGTTTTATATTTTTGTAAACTCTCTTCAGATTGCTCAAAAGCATACTTAGCAAGTCTAGATATCTAACACTGGTTAATCAGCTTTTCCTACTTTTCCAAGATTAAACTCTTTTGTCACTTTGTCTCACTTGTATCTAACCTGTTTTTCCCCTTTCTTTCGCCTTCTTGTAACTTCAGATATAGCTGTCAGAGATTTGACTCTTATTCTGTGTCAGGTACTAAGAATTTTATGATTTCAAAACAATTACTACTAATATGGGAAGTGAAAGTTTCCTGAATGATTTGACATGGGGGCCGTGTTCTGTAGTGCAGAAATGTGGTTTGTGACCCTCAACTGGATCTGCACGTCCTCTGTTAGTAAGACACTGAAGCAGGTAGCATGCTCTTTTTTTTCTCTTTTTTAATTTTTTTTTTTTTAAAGGAGATTCCTCAGTAGCTATACTTTTGGTGAGCTGGAAAACAGTAGAGGCTGCCAAGAATCTTTCAACTCTCACTGATTTTAATTTCAAAATTTCTTGTATTTGTGAAGGTAAAAAATTTTGAAACAGAAAATCTTTTGTGGTTTGGGTGCTTCCCCAGCTTTAGACCCAATATGAAACATGCCAGTGCTAGAATAGCTCACAAGTTGATTTCAATGAGTTTTAATGATAGCCTGGGCATCACACACTTTCTTTTTTAATAATTATTTCACCTATGTTTAATAGGAGTCATTATGAAGGTTTTTGTTTTAACCGTGTAGAAGGACTCATGGCTTAACTGCCTTGAAAGTAAGACTAAGTAAGGCTGACCCAGGTCCTATTTCAGCCAATGTGGCAGTTATCCTGTAAACTTCAATGTTACTGTTTAATGCGTAAGAATACAAATTAACTGATAAGCAGGTACACTTCTTTTTAATTTGTGTTAGTAAGTTAAGTGTGAAACAGTATTGTTAGAATATATAGATGCAGCTGTGTGATGCTATGGCTTCAGTGGCTGGGCAGTGTGGCTTAGGGAACCTGTTATGCCTGTCCCATATGCTTTAATGTTTGAGTTAAAGCTGACAACGTTCAGCATCTTATTTCAATTATCATTTGATACTCAGTCACTCTTATAAACATACCTAGCCAGCTCATCTGTTACCCGGACTTTATAATTTTGACTGGTCTCAATTTATTGCACGTTTATGTGACATGTGGCATTCATTCGTGGTTACTCTTTTTCAGCTGAACAACAAGTCAACAAGAAGTCTGTGGTGAAAGTTACAGTAGTTTAAAGGACATATAATCTGCTGAGCTTTTCAAAACCACCCAGTAGGTAACATACAATTAAATTTTATACTAGATTTTGTTTTGCCAGTCAGGCGCCATTATAATATGACAAGCATGATGCGATACAATGAAGTCTGAATGACATAACCCAGTGTGACATAACTGATAGGCAAATGTAGAAATCAAATAAACATTTCCAATAAATTTGCTGTACTCAGCTTGTCATGTCCCAAACCATGGCCTCGTGTTATGTCAATATGTAGGTCAGATTTTTGGTCTTAAACATTACGAAATGTTACAGTTTCTTATTCCTGAGAAGTGCAATAGGTGTTTCCATGTATCCTTTCTGGATACGAATAATGTTACAACTATATAATTATACCAGTATAGGCATGTGGAAATCGTCTTGGTTGCAAAGAGTTAGTACAGAAGCTACTGAACATATGGAATCACTTAACCTACTTACATATAAATTTCCTAACACTGATATACTGTGTTGTGGCTAGCTATGACCTAATTGGCTTAGTTCTGAAGATCTTAGGTTAAAAAAGAAAGACACGGCTCCAGGGTTTTTTTTCCTATAATTTTTCACAACAGTGGCTTAGTCAAAGAATTATAAACTTCTCGCCTACTCCTGATTTACATTTCTTCTACTATGGGGGGGGGATTCTACTTCAGTGAGAAACAATTGGTACAGCTAAACTCCCAAACCTCCTAAAATGGCATTCAATACGTAAAATTAACAGAACGTAAAATACTATTTTAAAATTTCTTCATACTATCCATTCAGCCAGATATTATCAGATATGCCTTGGCCCCTTTTCTAACTAGTTGAAGTTAATGACTTGGAATCAAGAGTTTTACATTTTTATAATCATCTAATTCTTGTGTTTTCAGTGAAGATTGGCAGCCTCACCAATGTAGCTCATAATTAAAATGTATTTGTTATCACATCTGCAGTGCCTATTTGTTATGTGGAAAAAACTATTAAATTGCACACCACAAGGAATGTATTTGCAAATATTCTTTGTAGGAGCTTTGTCTAAAAGCCTTGTAAACAATTTGTACTCTTTTAAACAGCAAACCATGTAATTAACAGCACTTATATAAAGAATTGTTTTTACAACCTGTGTCAAAACTGCTATATGGTTTATTCCAGATTCGCCAGTGTAAACGTTTGCTGAAAACTGACTAGGTTGTGGAAACCAGAGAGCAATTGTCATGCATTATGTTACTTTTACGTTTCAAACCTAGACTAAGGAATTGGCTTAAACTATTTTAATATTCTCGTATCACTTTTCCAAAAAAATCCTACGTGTAACCCGCTGTCAGAAATTTCACGGCAGTGTTTGAGAATGAAGGATAATACGAATAGATAAATAATTTATTTATTGAAACACGGAAGTGAAAAATATATCTTTAAAATTCCAGGAGCAAAAAGAGTACCAGATTTCTTTTTTTTCTTCAGAGCTTTAAGACCGGTCCTTAGGATTCTGCTGTGGAGGTGCGTGGAAATTCCACTGAGGTAAATTCTTCTCATGTCCATAACTTCATTCCTTAGTATATATGAGCACACTAGTAAGTTTGTCACTAGTGTATTTTAATTCAGATTGGTTTGTGGATAAAAGTCATAACACTGGAAGGTTCAATTCTTTAAATTGTTTCATATTGAAATCTGGTATAATATAGCTTATTTCCAAAAGAGATTTCCCACAGTTCATTCAACTGGTACAAACCAAGAAATTTACTTGACATATTTTGAGAGATTTTCTTGTGTCTTAAAAGACAGCCCAAGTTCTTGTTTGGAATGTTCCCTACCTGCAAATGGCTATTTTATTAAAAGCCTAATTATGAACCACAAGTCTATTCATGTGCTACTATTGCACAAAGAATGGCAGAAAGCACATGAAGTCTATCTAAATATTGCTGTCTGTATGACTGGAGTCAGTTGGCAATGGCAGATGGTAACTTTCACTTCATTGAAAAAGCAAGTGTGTTTTGCTGCTAGAGCTGTAAACCCGAAGAAAGCCTTGCCTAGAGGGCTTAGAGGCATAGCCAGTTTTCCTTACCGTGTTCTAAATAAGCATGTTAATTCTAGTAGCAAACAGGAAAGTGCCTAGCTAATCCTTCATGCAAGTATTACCTTGACTAAACATACTTTTCCTTTGTGGCCAAGATGGGAATGGATTAATGCTCACCTTATTTCCTTACCCACTTTCCTCCATATGTTGCCAGTGGGGTGTCTGTGGGTTGGCATGGATCATAACATTGCCTGTTATCAGGGCAGATAGATAAAGCTGCTGCAAGAATGATCCAGGGATGCCTGTCCGATATCAAACATGTGATGTTGCAGAAAGAATATCAAATACGGTTGATGAGGTGACAGTGTGAGGCACGGTATACTTGTGTACCTACATGGCAAACTGTGGTACAGTTGAGTCTATGGTAAGGGGATGTACTCCTACCTCATCTTCCTAGAGTTGTCAGAAGCTTGCAACAATGCAAACAGAGGTGAATTTTGGCTGGAATTTAAGTGCCAGTCTATATTCAAAGTACAGCATAAATATACCCAGTTATTCTGTAAAAATAAGATTTCCACATGACTCCAACTGTGAAGGTGCCTTACACTTTCAAAATAATGGTCTCCACAGAGTCCTCTGAATACATATTTCAGTTGAAATTCATGCCCTCCTTTATTATGGAAGAACTTTATTTATGAAGGGCATTCAAGTAACTCAAGCCCTGAAATGTACTGGTTAAAGACAGGAATAAACTGTTCCCTGCCTACGTAGAGTAGGAAGACTGCAATTGCTCAGCCCCGCAAGCCTCACATACCTGGAATATCAAACCTCCATGCCCTTCCCTGCAAAGGCCGGAGGCAACAGAGGTGATGACTGTAACCTTTTTTGCAAGTAGCCAGATGGTCTTGTTATTTCAGTCACCTGAATAGATAACGGGTAGCTCAGGAAAGAAGTGCTTATTGTCAGCTGCGATGTAATTGTTTCTGGACACAGAACATCACCATTTAAATCTTTTCTTATTGCTTTAGTCACTATCTGAAATAATTTTCTTAGGCATGCTAGATTATACAAGCTGAATGTAAATAAAAATATTGAATGGTACTGAATCATAGGAATACTAATAGTCTATTTTTTTTAGGAAATGAGATTCAGGTACAAATGTTGTGATCTGCTATTATAGTTGATGTAGTTATTTGTCATCATAATGCATTTCTGGGGTATTTTCCTTGAAAAGCAAGCTATACAATACATTTCAGTAAATTTGACATAAATTCCTAGGGAAGAGGTAAAAGATAGAATGCAGGTAACACTAGGCTCCAAAAGAGATTTGATGATTATATGTTGCTAATGAATACAAATCTTTGCAAGTTATGTTGCGTGCTTGCATTCAGCAAGTCCAAAAATGTCTTATTCTGAAGCTTTTAGCTGTATTCATCAGTTTCAAGAGTCTCTAGCTGTGGTTTTGTTTGTTTTCTACCAATCTCTTCTCTCTTGTACTTATGTCTTCAAGTCTTAGCCCCCCCAGGATATCCAGAGGTAGGAGCAAGGCAAGTAGCATGGCAGACTTCCCTGAAGCATCTACCAGCTCACCAATGCACACTTTTTTTTTTACTCTCTGTTCTTCCTCCCCCTCACCTTTCAAAGCTCATATGGTTCAACAAACAGTCCAGACATGCCTTGCTAATTATTGTGTAGTAGATGTGCTTGTTGACTACCATCAAAACCAAAAAGTGGTTTTCACCAAAGATAAAAATGAGGTATAGACACACATTAGGATTTAACCATTCAACAATGAACTGGATTAATCCCTAAAGTAACTTCTCTAAACTTGCCCACATCTGAACTGTTTAGACCACAACTCCTCCTTTACCCATAGAAACAGACAGTTTCAATACCCGGTATTATTTTAATTAATGGCAAACATCTTGGCAACACAATCAAAGTGAAGTAATACTACAGTAAGAAGTTTAATTTCGTGCATATAGTAATGCAGTAATTAAGAGGTAAATTGTGTTTTGGAAGTACTTAGTCTGTGTGAAAAGAGACATATGAGAGAGATGACCACTGATTGGGATCATAGAATCATGGAATAGTTTGGGCTGGAAGGGACCTTTAAGGGTGACCTAGTCCAACTCCCCTGCAACAAGCACTCAGCTTGATATCATCTGCAAACTTGCTGAGGGTGCACTCGATCCCACAGTCTGTGCCACTGATGAAGGTATTAAACGGTACTGGTCCCAGTACAGACTCCTGAGGGGCACCACTTGCCACTGATCTCCATTTGGGCATTGAGGCATTGACCACTACTCTCAAGTGGTAGCTATGTGTAGGTCAAGTAGCTACTATGTGTTTGGACTATATTAGAAATACGAGTCATATTAGAGATATCTATTTCACATCCTGTGGTGGAGGATTAATCAATCTTAATCATGCAACAGATTCAGGTCTGATTTAAAGGAATAAGTGTGGGGGTTTTCATTAAATTCTGCAAGTAATGCCAAATTCTTCAGTGATCACAGCTGTCCCTCAGCACCCTGAAACAAAACATGCTGTATTCATTTAGTAATAAAGACTCGCCTATAACTCATCAATTAAAAAAAATCAGCATGTTGTGATGAATTACATTAATATGTCATTTAGTTGACTTGAGAAGAAACTATTCCAATAATTCCTTTAGAAATCTGTGAACCTACTTTGAATAAAATGGAGCTCTTATGCTCAGAATACAAGGGTAAATCTCATTTTCGCAAAGAATGAGATAAATTTTCCCTTCAAAAACTTTGTTTTCACAGAAAGCTGATACTTCACCAAAAAAAAAAAATCAATGTTCCTACATCTTCCTCCAGCTCATTGACTTAGAGTGACTGCATTATTAATAACAAGCTATAGCTTTTTTGATATGCTATTGAGGTATGTAGTTAAGTTTGTACTGAGATTTGCACTCAAAGCAGAATTAAAATCCCACTTACATTTTTGCTATTAAATGTAATCTCGCCATTTGGCATTGTACCTGTGAATACAATGTAATTTTACAGATATGTTAAAGCTTTTGCAAGAAAAACAATTTTTAAGTGTTCCTTTTTTAAAGTTTTGCCATTTGGCTCAAGTATCCTGGAGTTCCTTTAGCTAAACCTCCACTTTCCCCACAGACTTGCAACTTCTTACACACATACTTACAGCTCAGGCACAAGCCACTCTGTGAATTTTAAAATTATAGTCCTTCTCCCTTCTTGGCATGCATAGCTATGCAAAGAAGAGGAGATGAAACTGTCGAGTTTTTCCACATCTTCAAGCTTTCTGTTGCAGCTTGCATCTCTCATGCTCCTCTGATGCATGCTTTCAACTTGTACCACCACAAAAAAAAACCTCACTACAATATTTTGTGTGCAAGTCCTACAGTCGTACACCTGATTGTTCACCATCCTGTTATGTATTCTGTGGTTTACCTCCTTTCATCCATGATCAGCAAGCACAAACTATTACAAGCCAATCACTAGAGAAACCCATAGGTAATTTTACCTGATCCCACAATACCTTATTTGGTACTCTGACTTGCAGCCACAACTCCAGGCAGCCCTCAGATGGACTGCACAGAAGCTCTTGGCTCAGCTCTTTCAGTTACTAAACTAAAAACTGTCCTTGCATTTTGATGACAGCAAACTCAGGTGACATTTCCAAAAGCATGCCTGCAGATTTAGTGTGCTTATATGCACACTAAAAAACTGGAGATGTGCATTGTACAGACTTGCACTTTAGATGCCAAAGATTTTGAACGTATGTGTAAAAAAAATGTGTTTTCTTGATTGGCATAGTACATGAACGGAAGTAGCCCTGGGTGTGCGTGTTATTTTAAACAGTCACTTTCTTAATGACATTGTGTTGACAGAAAATACAGTCAAGCATCTCTGGTATTAATCAATACTTTTAAATCAGAAGACGTCATTGCAAAACTTGCCATTGGAAGACTACGACTAAAGAGAAGCTGGTTGTACAACAAGAAGCAATGCACTGTAGGTTTCTATTTTTTGTTTGAGTTCAATAAGGTCCTGGGCTTTAAAGGGGCTGTTTTATCAGGTCAAATGTTTTCTAACAAAATAGTTTCAGGATTTCATCTTCATGAAGTTTTGCAAAATATATGTCTGCTTTCTGCTGAAAGATTGTTCCTTCCCAAAAAATGAAAAATATTGCCATCAAAAAACCAAACTCAGTAATTTATAGGACCTATTAAGTGTTACAAGATGGAGCAATTTCATTGAATGAAGCAAGTCCTACAACAAGAACACGAAGCACATAATCTACACAGCCTTGCCCAGGTGGAAGAAAGGGAGTAGGGATTATCTGAAGGGTAACTCCTAGGAAGCATCAGAGCAGCCCTGAAACATGGAGTCTGACATACTTAAACTCAGTTTCTACTGAAAATAAACTATATTGCTTCAATCAATTTCCAAATGGAAAGTTGGAAGTTTTGGGAGTTTCAACAAATGTCAAAATATTCCACAGTAAGGGAAAAAGGAAAACTAAAACAAAGCCAGACCAAACAATGCATGACTAGTTCCAGTACAGATCACTTAATGCTATCAGAGATTAAACTCTTCCAGAAATGAGATCTGCACAAGAATTATACACAGTTTTACTGTATAAACCTATTGTGATGACTGTAAAAACTGATCAAGTCCTATTTGACACTAAATAGAAAACAGTGACCTTGTGACCAACAGAATATCAATATTCCAGCCAGGCCACTTACAAAAACAGCATTCCCATCACAGCATTAGAGTCTGACTTCAATAACATGAAGTTAACTGTCTCTGTACTAGTCACATAGTGGAAGACTGAGCTCTAGAACACATACCATATTTAGGCCTGATTTGACAGTCTTTCTTTTTCAAAAATAACCTGTACTCATGTAGGTTTTCCTATTTTATGTATGCTTAAACTCTTGCTTACAGCTGGAGCCTGCATTTACCTATATGTTCATGCTGCAACAAGAGACAATAAAGCACTGGAAAAATCCTACAGTTGAAATTTATTTATTACATCCACAAGAAAAAAAAAAGCTCACAAGATTGTATAGCATCAGTTCATCTTATATTTCAACTGAAAGAAGTTATGACTACCCTCACATTTTTCAGTTGAATATGCAGAGGAACCACCCTTCTGTGGAAAGAAAAATTTACCAGGCTCATAAGCCCAATCACCATCTCATTTTCCACAGCCTTCTACACCACCACACCTGGCACACCTCCTTGTGCTACAGCAAGGAGAACTTCTGTTCTTTGAAGGACAGGGATGATTCACCTTTCAACCTTTTGTCAAAGTTCATCCACTCCAGAATACTGCAGTAAAATCTAATCCACACAGACAGCAACTCTGCCACTACCTTAGCTTTCAAGGCAAACACTCTCACGAAAGTTCAACCTTCTTCCATCTTTACACTTTGATCTTCCATTGATTTCTTACCCTCTTGGCATCTCTCAGCTCCTTTTGAACTCTCCCCTGTGTTAGTTTAGGCAGATGTGCATCTTCCTAGTGCCTGGGGCTGGGACTGGGATCCAAAGCTATCACTTAACACCAGTCTTCAGCTAGAGAAGCCCATCAGATTGGGCTGCCTGCCCCCAAGCAACCAACCAGCTTTTTCTTCTATCCCTAAGTGTGCCAAAATCTGTTTCTTTAGCCTGAGAGTTCCTTTTCCACCACTGCTGTTCTTCAAAGCCTGGAAACCAACTGTGCTGGGTCTCATGACTGCCAGCCCCCCGCCTGAGCCCCACCACTCGCAGATCGGGCTAACCAGACCCACCCAACAGTCCAGGTTCTCTTTCAGGGTCATCTTGCTCAATGAAGCCACTATATTCACAGCTTTAAAGGTTGTTTCTCAGAGCAGTGGACACAACTGAGAGTCTAGTTGCATTGCCAAGTTAACATGCAGTAACAGTCCTAACCTGAAGCCACCATGGACAGCAAGGAGAAGAGGGCAACTTACTCAGCAAAGTTACTCAGCCTTTGGCCGCTCTACAATGACTGCCAAGTTGCAATGACTTTAGGCCCTGATCCAAAGGCCCTTAATTGTCTGTCAAACTTCAACCATATGAGTAATCCTACTAAAACCACGAACTACTCATGCTTAGAGCTAAATACTTGCTCACGTGCTTTTCTGGATCAAGAACTCAGTGATGTGGATGCTTACCCACTAATATGTGCACTGAGATAACCAAGTCTGCCTTTTTCAGTTGTGATTAATATCCCACAAGATTTAAATCCCCGTGTCAGTGGGGTAAGGTTCACCCACCCCCTTCACAAGAGCGCTGCTCCTCATCAGTACCATAAATCGCAAGAAAGTGACTTATATCACAGGCCTAATCCTGAAGACCCATAAAATATGAGCAGTGCTGTTATCAACTGTTAACTCACATGAGCAGTAAAAACATACGTGGCCAAGAAGAAAGTATAATATTTCTTCTGTTCTAGGCAACCCCTTAGTAAACACAGTATTTTAATTATATGACTATTAAGTCTATCTGAGCTTTCATTACTGACAGCATTCTGCTCTTCAGAGCTTCAGAGTGCCGTTGTTCTTCCCATTTTCCACTAATCAACTGTTTAAGAAATACAACACTGCCATCTAGCATCCACAAAATACGATGAAAATTTCCTTTCACCAAAGCACCTCGACTATGCACAGGTGCACATCAGCTTTACACGAGCTTTGGGGACCACAGGTCATCCCTGGGACTCAGGCTGGTAGTCAGAAAGCAGCTGGCTTCCCCAGAAAGCACCAGGAGAAATGCACCCAGGGGCCAGAGGGGGATGTGTCTGCGAGATTTGCCATCCTGATGGCTGTCGTGCTTGCTCCAGGCGGGTCCTGGAGCCACAGAGCAATTTCAGAGAACAGACAGCCTGCAGCAAAACGCAGGCAGGACAAACCACCCAACACCCCACATTCCCATTCAGAGCAGCATCTTAGCAGCGAAGATGCAAACATTCCCTGCCGATGGCTGTCTCCAGAGCCCTCACCCTTCTTCGCCTGCCCTACAGTGCTCCAAGCTCAGACCTGGGTCAGAGCAGCCCTAACAAGGTCACTGTCCGACTGTGGAAGGTATATACATTCTGTTTATGTGTGTATATAGTACATACCTATATACACATAGTGTGTACATAGTATATATATACACATAGTTTATATACAGGATATTTAGTGTATATATACTATATACATTATATGCATGTTGTAGATGCATGCTACATATACACACTAATAGCGTGTATATGTGAATAAAGTATGTATACTAATTGTATACATATATATGCTACATATACAATAATAGTAGACACACATATATAGTGTATATAGCATATATACTCTCCATACACAAAATGTATTGTGTATACAGTATATATTACATGCAATGCATGTATATATACTGTATATACTATACAACATGTATATATGTACATAATGTGTATATGTGTGTAGACGGGCTTGTGTATATGTATATATATCTATATGCTGTATAACATATATACCATAGACAGTATATATACTGTATATAGTATATACACTATATAGTACATATACACTATATACTGTGTATATATCCTGTGTATATACATATAGTCTACATAGCGCATGTATGTATGTAGTGTTTATGTGTGTGTACACATAGGCACCCACTGTGACTGAGGGTGGCAGCTAGGACACAGCTATGGCGAAGAGTACGCAGGCTCAGCAGCAGGCACAGAGGTGAAGCCATCGCAGCGCCCCCAGGGCAGGTGCCAAGGTTTCCTTCCTGGGAAGCCTGCTACCCGCGGAGCACCCCTGGCCTGGGTAACCCCCTAGCCCCCAGTCCCTTGTAACCCCAGGGCTACCCGGCTGCTCCAGCAGGCAGGCAGGGGCCCTTCCCAGAGCTGCGCGCCCAATCTAGCCCACCTAGCTCAAATACTTTCCAAGGATGTTCA
>Ga0181612_163006_pt1 | contig 19413 bp, 10 predicted proteins | sample HoacroProtozoa21_FD_119630 | JGI IMG/M metagenome (GOLD analysis project Ga0181612, IMG submission 119630) | Hoatzin crop microbial communities from Cojedes, Venezuel. Combined Assembly of Gp0051906, Gp0051904, Gp0051908 | reverse complement strand
TGTAGTTATTTCTCATCTGTTCTCTTTCCAGTTATCCCATCAAAATTTCTAGATGTTTTAGAGATGACTGCACTAATCTTCAACTTTCTAGATCCAAACTCTTATGAATGCAGAGGTCAGGTTGGCTGGAGAAATCTTTATCTCATTGATTTGTTTTCTTCTGCTCGTGCTACTGATCTATCTTCGATCAATTTTATGAATAATACAACTAAATTTTTCTACATTGCTTTTCAGGTGGGCTATGGTTGTTAAAGTGTTAATTTGTCTGTTTTCTCACATATTTCACATGTCTAGACACCAAGAAAAACCTACCTTAATTGCTTCTATGCCAAGCACTCTGTACTTCAACTGTGTTCATTCAGCTACATCCTTTAAATATGCTCTGCAAAGCTGAACGTTGTGAGATATTTAACGTAGCTTTTCCCTGAAGCGAGGTATATGCATTTTTTTTAAAGCCTGCATGCAAGAAGAATGACAAACATTTTATCACATTCGGATTTTGCCTCACATCCCCTATTTCTATTGATGTCTCTCTGTTCAGGGACTAGGTTTTCCCTTACCATTTCTGTGTCAGAAAATGTCTATCCATCGTGCTTGACTGGCATTTATCACTCTTCTCTCTTAAAGCCTTGCAGTCTTCATTTTATACTCTATCTTACCCACCTCTTCAGCAAAGGAGAAGTGGATTATCCTGAGACAAAAAGTAAAGTGGTGACAAAAACAGGGAAATGAAAATTAAATAAAGATGCCCACCCCATCCTGCTTTCTTCTGGGCCATTTTGCAGATTCAGAGGTAGAAAAGAATCTTTTAGGTGAATGCTGATGAGCTGTAATCAAAGAGGGCGTTTACCTGGCTTAGGTACCTGAATTTGCAGTCTGAACCCAGAACCCCAGTTCAGAAAGTCTTCTCCAGGGGACTTTTCAAAATCTTTGCTGACTGCATTAAAGGTTTACAAATCCATTTGGACAGTGGAAATTGTCCCCAGCAAGCAGACAACAGCCCCGTTAATGTTGCATTGTTATGACATCCTACCCTTCTCCTTCCATTTAGCAGGCCAGGTTTTCTCCTGGATACCTTTCTAATGAATATTTTGTTTAACTGATGTCAGCTTTCCTAAATTCTCCCAGTAATTCTTCCACCATGAGCACATCCAGGCACAAAATGTCCTGTTAACTCATTAATCCATGGTTTGGCTTTTCTTAATTCTGTGGCAAAATTCTGCAATTGCATTCATCAAGAAATCCCAAGGGCTTGTTCTGTTCTTTTTAAGATCAGCTGTAATATTTATGGCTCCAAACAATAGCATATGGTATTTAGTAGAAAGGCAAATAGATGTGAAATATATATACAGTATTTGCATCCCAAGTTCTGAATGGGAAATAAGAAACTTTAAGGCAACTAGTTGTAGAGTCCTATGCATCCTACACTTTACCATGCTTGGCTTCCTGCTCCTTTAATGAATTTTTTGAAAGTTTAGAGAAACAGTATTTTTGTTTGCATCATGCCAAATAATCGGTAGTAGTCTTTAGTCACCAGTTCTCACGAAGAGAGTAAAGGGCACAGTTTTTTACTGAGTATATGAGTTTACTGATAGCAAGACCATCATGAATCTTAAGCTCAAAGGCTGACCTCCTGTGAAGGTAATCAAGCTGGTGATTGGATGCTCTTAATCGTAATAATTATTTCCCCATTAGACATTGGGACCCTGCTGCCTTCAGCACCACACAGTAAGACATCAAGGTGACCCTTGGCTCAAAGAGCTGTCTAAGATGTGAAACAAATGTCTGCAACACGCACAGTACAGAGCACAAGATCAAATCCAGGCTGTCGCGGCTGCATGATCAGACGTAAGCACAGGACCTTCACTCAGTTTACTGGTATTGTCCAGTGCTACACTGGCAGGCTGCCTCTGTCCCCAGACACTGAAAATCTAGTAAGTATGTGGAGATGGAGTCTCAGCATGACCCAGCACTGCTCAGCTCATTTATTGTTGCTTATATACATGGAGCTCCTGAGGAACTCGGAGACAGTGTACCACACACTGCACCACACACTGCAATATGCTCGGTCATCTTCTTCTGCAGTCTCCATGTATCCTTGCTCCTCAGCAGGTGCCACACAGCATTTGCCACTAGTACGGCAGTGCTGCTTCCATTTCATGTTGCTACAACAGCCCTAAGATGGGATATAGCAGCTGACTCTAATTTTCTACAGCCAACACCCTTAAAGATTGGGACAGTCCTATGGAAGGAGCACGAAATTCATAGGTGAGACAATTCTAGTACAGGTATAAGAGCAAGAGTAATATCCTTTTGGGAGTGAGAAAAAGAACCTGTTCCCTTAAGGAGGTGATACTTAACAAGTAAAAACCTAAACAAGCAAAGCACCAGCCGCTCTTTTTTTGCTGCTCCTAAACACAATGTTTTTTGCTCCCTCTGGTGGCTTTGACACAGCAGATCAGCAACATGCGTCTGCTGGTGGCACCGGGGCACGGGGCACAGCCGGTGTGGCAGAGGACGGCCCTCGGGATTAGCTGCTGGCATTGCACCCTCCCTCCCCTTCAGAAAAAAAGGAAAAAAAAAAAAAAAAAAAAGAAGAAAAAAACCCGGAAGCACATATCTGATAACAGAGTCACAAGTAGTGAATATAGCGTTTTAACAGTGTGCTTCAGGCTTATAAATCTAATCACTTCTCACTTCAAGGCAAAACAAGTGAAAAAAAGAAGATGAAGTTTACTTTCAGTTCAGAAAATATAGTTGCATGGCATGAAAATAGACCTAAGAATAAATACTACTACTAAAATAATTTCCTGGTTTGGGGATTTAATCTATTCAGATCTCGCCATTTCTTCACTGAGCAGTTGTATCCCTGATCCAAAATAAAGAGTCAGCTAATCACATTCATAGGTGATACAAAATCAGGAGGTGTTTCAAATCCCAAGGAGAACAGAGAAGTAATGTAGATTGCATTTAATTCCATGTACCTTCTCGTACTTGCTCCGTAACTGTCAAAGCTGAGAAAGAAATAGAGTTTGAAAATAAAACAAAATTAGATTCAGCCTGGGAAAATGCACACAGGGGAAAACCCATCTGAAACTAAATTTTTTTGGAGGAAAGGGAAATACTTGAAGAGATGACTAGTGAGAGATGGATGGTGAGAACGAATAAATGAGTTACGAGTCTGCAATGCAATATGCTGAAGGGAAAAGCCAATATGATTACAAGTTCCTTCTACCTGAGGTTATGCAGTCATGCAAGAAAGATTAAAAGATCTAATTTGACCAAAATCAGGCTGTTGGTTTTGATAGGGTTCATTTTGGCCCGTACGTGTGCCCCAGCATACAGAGTTTGGTTAAACCATGAGGAAAACGGCATCCACTGAGCATGGCCAACTTTCCTGACCCTTTGCATCACATAACTCAGAGCTTCAGGCGGTCATGATCCGCTGCACGTGTTGCTTGTACCTCGTGGAGCATAGGGTGGGGAAGCACTGAGAGTGGACCACAGACATCTGGTGATAGGGTTTTCCCAGGGATGCTATTGTGGCACTGCAAGACAGAGGATGAATGTGGACCAGGCTCCCAGATCCAGAATGAGAGCTAAATTTGAAGTGCATGAGGTACAGGTTGGCTGCCCATGGCTAGCGTATCTCTAAGCAAAAACAAACATCAGAAAGACGGGGAGAGCTGGACCCAAAGGGTGTGTGACTTTAAAGAAATGTCAGGTAGGTGAGCAGAGGATTTGAAGGACAATTCATAAGTTAAAAATGTCCTAGTAGTGAGCTCTAATAGACTGTTGAATAATCAGCAACAGAAAGAGTTCAGATATATAAAACATTCCAGGTCAAAATACTAATGAACAGAAAATAAAGGACAATCTTGCAATATCTGCAGAGAGAAGACAAGATAAGCTGATACCATCTCTAACTCACATTATTCTATATCAAAACATCACTGAGCCCTCAGGAAGAGGAGTGGGGCCAAATTTAGCCCTGGTAAAAGCAGATGAATCTGTTTAAAAGACAGGACATGGTATATCACGGTGATATACACTGAGCTCCTGACAAACTTTATCACCCAGTAATTCCTGAATCATACACACGCATTTTAGTTGCTTTTGAGTATTGACAGAAAAATTCAGAATGCAAGATGTGCCTCAGTTGGTGGAAAATGCGTTATATCTCTTGATAAGCTAATTCAGCAGTTAATTATCCTGATTCTTTAAAACATGCATTTTGCTTCCAATTTGATTTTTTTCCCCGTCTTCTGACGATTGGGCTTCGTCATGCCTTTGCTAAAGAGCCTTCAAACACTTTCTTCCCTGCATAGGCAATGCAGCCTGCAAACTAATCTCCATGAAGTCAAATTAAGGCATTCAATCCCCAAGAGAGACGTGATTTAAAACAGATCCCTCCTGTTGTTTTCTCCTATTGGCTAATTTAAGTAGCTCCCATCTCAGCATGCTGGCTGTAGTGAATTCTGTTCCTTAGCACCCAACCCTCCAAAGTCTCATTAAGTCAGGAATGAAGGGTTTGAAAGCCAGGCACTGCAATGTTCAGTGTTGCAGTAGAAACACTCTTGTGGATCTGTGCCCCAGGCTTTGCAACTCCAAACCAAGCAAACCCTAACTATACATATAGATCCTACTATATGGATCTTGGCATCTCAACACCAATATTTCAGGAGTGCCTTATTACCTCTGCTACTCCTTTCCTCTAAATCTGAGACCTTGCTCTACGCAACATCCCTTTCCAAGTTATATAGAGGGTGTTTAATGCCACCATTAACAGCTGTGCTAATAGATTACTAGACAGTGATAGACAGGAGCTAATGTATTATGAAAAGAAGAGGGTGAAGTAAATTCTGACATGTTATGAATGGATGTAGTGGCATTAGGTTCATAGAAATTCAGTTTTAAATCCGTGACAGGTTGGGTTTCTGCATATTTTGTGGATCCCATTAAAGAACTGCTGTTTTGGGAATCACCACAATGTGTAGTAAGCCACCAAAAATTGACAAGGCCTGCCATGGATCTGCCAGATGGGTCAAGAGTGGGTCATTGACTGAAGTAATAGCCTGTTCAAGTGGAAATACCTTAAGAGAATTATTTGACTGAAACTTGCTAGGAAAACTAGTTCCTTCATCGCTCTGCAGGAGGATGAGGCAGACAGCTGGAAAACCTCAAAAGTAAAATTAAAGAACCAGGAATTCATGGTGGGATATACAAAGTCACGCAGTTCACAGGCGGGCCAGTAAGCTTTGGGTTAGAGAGAGAAAGAAGAAATGCAGGATTTTATAGATGAGGTTTTGATTAATTGTGGGACTAACCAAGCTTAAAAGAAGCTAGTCTGGATGCAGTTCAGAGGTGCCACAGTCAGGAGACTTAGCCAACTGCTCAGATTGACAGACAGCTCCAGGGAGTGATTCAGCCCAGCTAAGATCTGATTCACCCTCTGGAAGTGTCAAGCTTTTGATTTAGACCTTAGGTAAGACTGACTCACTCCCTGAAGGTGCCTTTCTCCACAGGCTATAGAGGACCCACAGCACACTGGGGCCTAAAAGTCAGCCGGAAGAACTGGGTCTGGCCACAACTGCTTTTCATTGCAACTTGCCCCAAAGTGCTGAGCCTGAAGTCAAGGCGTGATGGGACTCTGGGAAAGGATGTGTGCAGGTGCTGAATGAAAGAATGTGGTCCTTTCCTGTGAGAAAAAGCCGTGGCAAGAGAAGCTCCACAGAAGGTGGACCCCAACAGAGGGAAGCATGTGATGCCAGGTTGCTGGTACCTAAACACACCAGCCTGCTGAGAGTCCCACTAGGAGCAGATTACGAGGAATGTGTGAATGCCAAAATCTCCATGCACCTTCAGCAATTTTATTGCTATTACTAAGCATGTTCAGCTGTCTCTGAGGAACAAACCTGGAATAGTCATACCTTGATAAGTACAGAAACAATTATAGGTATTTATTCTTTATTTAAGGAAGAACTATTTAGTTGTTTTTAACTATTTAAGACATAGGCATTTTTTTTCTTTACTTTCTCTCTTGATGCTGTGTTTTTTTGAAAGCTGTCAGTTTAAATATACACTGCAGGATGTGGAAACTGGATCTTCCTACTTCATCCTGCCTTTACTATAGTGATGGTTATCTACTTCTTAATGCTGTTGTGAAACTTGTTTTCTTATTGCTCATGAGGTGCCATAAGACTCTTGGATGGACAACACAATGACCTTGTAAAAATTATAGTTCTGATGATGTATAAACTATACAGATGGCAGTCAAGTCCAGGGATTAAATACTGCCTTTTACCTGCTCCCTGAAGAGGGTTACCACACAAAAACTATTTTCTAATTATTTCTGCAGATAAAACTCATTATGACTTTCTCAATTCTTAATCAATACTTTAAAGGCCTTCTGTTTTATAGAACAGTTCATCAATATTTTATTTATTTTAATAATTTATCCTTTATTACAGAACCAGATGGAGCCTGCGGCACACTTGTCCTCAAGAAACCAGAGCAAGGAGGAGAAGGTGCCCAGAATCCACATCACCTGGGACTAAAGACTCACATTTTCCTCTGTCCTGTCCATATGCCTGCCATGTCCTGGGTTCAGTCACAGGGACTAACCATACCCAGGGGCCCTGCAGCCACACTGGAACCTTGCAATGGCAGGGATCTGGAGGGGAGATTGTTCTGTTCCCCTTAATACTGATTCCTAACTGTGGGAGATGCTGTTGGTCCCTGCTGATGGGCCCATAGCTCTCAGGAGACCTTGACATCATTTGCCAGGATATTCCCCGGGGTGCTCTCTGGACTTGAGGAAAGGAATTAAATGTTATGATAAAAAGTTCAATCACATTCTTTTCTCTGGAGCAAGAAAACAGAGTTGTGAGTGACAATCATCTCAGATGAAGGGTCTTCTGTGCGTAGCTACGGACAACTGCCCCCTGCCCTCTTTATGCTTGTATTTGTAAATATATATATATATCTCCAAACCTAGTAAAGGGATTTTTTTACTTGATATGTAGGTCTGAACTGAGTAGCAGGTAAAACTGGTGAAGAAAATACTAAGGTGCCTTTACTGACAAACCACCAGGGTACAACTGAGATATGATTTCATATCATCAGATCCAAATGATATGAGGTGGTACTTCCCAGGTGTCTAGCCAGGACAACAGGGGGATAAAGGTCACTTTACTAATGCCAGAAGATGGAATATTGTTGCAGATAGTAGCTTGAGGAAAACATTTTTCAGGATGTGGAATAGGCATCAATCACCTTTGTTCACATTTTTTGTACTGTTCTGGGAAAAATTGAGAGTACTTTTGGATTTATGGTTATTACTAGAAACTCAGCTAGCAGTGGTGTCTAGGAGCTCTTTCTTTCACTCTGTGTCTGACTAAGAAATGTGGCCTTTCTCTCTGGAAGCAGTCTTTGCCTTGGCAGTCTCTTTTCACTTGCTTTCTAGACTGTTCGGTAATGTAGAACATGCTGGGCAGCCTGCTGCACCGCTTCAGCCACTGGGCATGCATTATACCATTGTCCCATACATGCACGTATCTGAGGCTTAGCACTTAGTGGTCCTGTTTTATAGCTGTTGGCTTCCTTTCAGTTCCAGTTGCAGCTCAAGTCTTTGATTTTGTTTACAAAAGTTTTTACCTCTTGGTTTTGGCCAAGTGACCAACTTTCATACGCCATGGTAGACGGTGTTAGCTGATTTACTTGGTCCCAATTTTTCAGTACAGATTGCACTGGTGGCGGGATGTTATCAGTGAAAAACACCTGATTATACAGTTCTTCCCACAAGTTCGACTTGGCAGAGCCTCCACTGGCCTTGAATATGGATGACAAAGCCTGTCTCTCTTCTTCATACCCTGGAAGACCATGCTGATGTGAGAGGATTCTTTGACATATACTTTTGCCATTGATTAAAAGTAAATTATTATGTAAAGGGTATAGAAACAAATACTGCTGTTCATTGATATAATAATCTAGGACAATATGATGACCTGAAGGGGTACTGATTTCAGACCTGTTGACACCTGGAAAAGATTTTCCTTTGGGTGGAGAGTAAGCCAAAGCAAAGGGATCCAGATCCCTCAGGATCTGGACACGTGTGCAGACAGGGAGTTAATCAGGACAAAAGGTAAAGGGGTATAAAGGATGTAAAGGACAGCAGGAGAACAAAGAGGCATAATAGAAGACTGACAGGAGAGAATGAAGAAGATTCTCCATGTATGAAAAAAATTAAAGGTAGAAAACCACTGATGACAGAAGAGGAGGAAAGGATTAAAGACAAATAGAGAAGCAAAAGAGAGCTGGAAACAGAAAGTGCAGAAGAAAACAAAAAATAATCTAGACAGGTTGCTAGAGGTAAGATGTTGAGAGAAATACGTTCAAACAGTTTTATATCACAGGGAAATCAGATTAAATACAAAGACAGTAGGGTAAGGAAGAAATAATACAGCATATAATGGGAACAGACATAAAGAAGGAAAAAAAAAAGTAAGGCATAGGAAAAGAAAGACCTAAAGCAACTGAGGCAGAATAAGCACATCACTTTTGATTGTTTCACAACACAGAACAACTCATGTCGGCTCCTTGTAAAACAGGCAAATAGGCAGACAGAAGTGTAAGCCTGGACAGAGAGTTTGCTTCCCTCCCAGGCTCAGATTCATCTCGTTGTTAGTTAGACGTTTGACTGTGTTCCCAAAAGCCTGGAATATCATTGCCTTAAAATCACTCTGTAATCAATGGCTAGCGAGAGGGTACTGCCAGAAGGCACTTCAGACTACGCATCTCCTGCTATTGACTGGAGGGAGTCCAGGGTGATGAGAAGCCACGTCTCAGTCATGTGCCTTCCTCTCAAGCAATCTTCCTTACTACCAGACAAGCCTTAACCTCCGTGCTCCTCAGATTATTTATGCACAGAGCCCTAATCTGCACATTCACAGCAATTTCTCGTCCTCAGAGTGAGGGCTGCTGCAGAGCCTTTTGGCAGGGTGCTATGGAGCTGCTTATGCTGCTGTTGCCCCTGTTGAACCTTTTTTGTGAAGAAAAATAAAATTTCAGTAGGTGGATCTGCTGATATATCTCAGTCCCAACCTAAGAGATGCCCCAATTAGACCAATACAAGTATTCTCTTGAGCGGAGAAGGCCACATACACCCAATTCTGCTGTGGCAGGAGAGTTGTAACCACAACTAGGAGAAAGCCAGTTAGCCCTCTGTGTTTTCTGAACTTGTTTAGGATTTAAGCAGTTTCCAGCGGTGAAAAAATGTAGCTGCCACCACTCCCACTATGTTCAGGTATTGCACATATTACACATGCTTCCCCTTCAACAGCTCCATCCCTTTCAACCAATCGCTTCATTAGAGTTATTGAGCTTAGCAGACAAGCAGTTATTCTTTCACTTGTCCTTTCCCTATCCACTGCCTGAGCCTCACAGCGTTTTAAGTCACAATACATGAGACCAGTCAGATACTGACATGGTTTGACAAGCTTTGCTTCTGTGGTGTCTCCTTTGTTTAAAACCCTGTCGATTATGTTTTCTTCCAAAACACAGGATAGTTTCTAACTTTACACCCACAGAATGATTCATTTGACTTCTGAATCGTCTGAAAGCTTATCAAGATCCCTCCCCAGCAACCCCCCAAAGGGAGGAGGGTAAAAAGGGGGTGAAGATCTTTATTTCTTTTGCTTCCAGAAGTTAAGGACATACTCAAGCTTGATAAAGGCTCTCCTTGTGCTTAGTGGAGAGTTTATTAAGATGGATTAATTGAAGTCAATGTTCAATTTGGTCTTAATAATGCAGATGTCTTCCAGTTCCCTTGAGACCTGCCATACTAGAGGCAGATGATAGGAGTGGTTTTCACATCACCAGTGTATGCAAATCCCTACGTCATTCAGATTAGTCCAGTGCTGAGCGGAAGCCAGTTGGTTTCTTCTAGGTCTAATTCTCATGGAAGCAAAGACAAGATCCATGCAGACAAAGACTCAGTTCTTCTAATAAGAAAAGGGTCTGGTGACCCAGCCAAGATGCACAGCTAACCACCATAGGTTTACTCATTACACATATAAAGGTTTCCTTTGCCTTAGAGAAGAGGAAGCTCAAAGGATGGAAAAGATTCATAGCCATGGAAAAGCTTGTAAAACAGATCTATCTATAGAATATCTGACGTTTACAATATGTCAGGCTAAGGACAGTACACAGACAGAAAGTAAATCCCTGTCCCAAAGAACCTACAGTCTAATATTGGTATTTTCCTGGCTAAATATTTTTTTAAATCTCTATGGTAGCAGAATTGCATAGCTTGAAAGAACAGAGTAGAAGTGTAGTGCCTAAATCTATTTATAGAGATGTGTAAGAAGCACAATTAAGGAGAGAGATAGTATATGAATGGGAATGGCTTGGCTACTGAATTTCTGGAATTCAGTACCAAAGTGAAAGAGCATTGAGGGAGATAAGGATCTGTAATGCAATAAAGACTAAAGAGTTCAGAGGGGAATGTAAATAATAACTTTTACTACAGGACAAATTTTCTTCATACTGAGACTCATCTGTACTGGGACACTTCCATTCTAAAATTTCCTTCCCTAACCTTACTGTTCAAAGATCTTGTGGAATAACACCTTATTCTCCTGTTTGTCAAGTTACACAAAGTGAGTAAATGACATAGACATGTGGTCTGCTGATTTTCTGCAGAGCTTCAGCACGGATGGCCGTTTTTAGACTGTATGCTACAGGTATGTAACTTACATATTACAACTACCTCAGCATCTGATTTCAAGAGAGAGACGAACAATTCAGACTTCCTGTCATTACCCAGGGTTGCTGAAACATGCTTTCCTAAAGACTCAAGCAAGAACAGAAATTTTGAAAAAAACAATCTGCATGTAGCCCCAAGTCTCTGAGACGCTCTGAGCTCTCACAACTACAGCATGGTTAGTTCTCAGGGTGTCAGTGACTTTATTTATAAACCTTGATGGTAATACTTAGGAAGACAAGAGATAAAATCTGGATTGGAAGGAACAAGATCTATTGGCCCTAGAAAGATTTTCAGTCTCTGAATTCTCTCAACGCTACGAAAAAACAGAAGCTTCCTGTTGCAGATGAAGATGGGACCTGTACCAGTTCATTCACGTGTGTTTTTGGCCACAGTGATACCGCTCCCCCAGGATCTGACTTGACGTACAGGTTCATTTTCAAGTGGCACAGTAGCAGTAACATCATGTGAGAATCAGCCACAAACAGAATTTCCCAACCATCAGGCACAGATGTGGCAGTATCAGTCAAGTGTAGTGAATTGGTTGATCTTGAGCAATGTGCTGTTCACAAGTAGTTCAAACCCGTCTTTGCCTGGGCTATATGACACGACTAACAGAGAGAGGCAGAAGCAAGAGCTACTGACTCTCTGCATTGTGCATTATCTCATAGCAGCATAGATAAGTAAAGCCAGTATCACTGGTCTACCTGGGATCCAGCTCACTATCCACAAAGAAATGGTGAGCTGCCCTGTGAACCGCCCACCTGTGAGCTGCTTTCGATGTGCCCTTCTACTCCCTTCGCCCCTCTGTGAGCTGTAATGTATGGCAGGACTTAATAAAATTCTGCAGTGTAGCTTGCAAGAGCAGTGAAACTGGCCCATCTCTTGTGGTCTGCTTTGCAGAACAGCCTCAGACTTTACCCCCTCCTGTTCCCCTGGACATAATGCTCTTGTAGTTGGCAAAAGGAATGGAAATTAAGAGGATTAAAGGAGAAGGGTGAGCTTTACACAAGTAGACATGACTTCAGGAGAAAAAGGGAGAAGACTAAAAGGTTACGATAAAAACAGGACTATGAGAGTCTAAAAGAAAGAAAATCAGTATCTGTGTGGTGGAAATGGAAGAAGCTGCTACTGCCCGGAGCTCATCCCATGCCCTCCTTCGGGTCTGGCTGTCTAGGCTCAGGGCCAGTTTTGATAAAGCAGCTCACTGGCCTTGAAGTTGTGAAAGAGCTGTTTGAGAAGCCTTTGCAGGGGCCTGCCATGGCCCATCATTATGTTCTTTGTGGCCAGAAACTTATATGGTTAGAAAAGATACTTTGCTCCTTCTCCAATATAGTGAGACAAATGGTTGATTTAATGACGCAATGCCATCTTCTAGGCTGGGGAAAATGGCCTCTAAGTACTAGGCATGTATAGAGACGGGTAAATCTGTCATTGAAAAAGTTTTGATGGAAAATGCCATTTTCAGTGCAATTGGAACGTTTACCTAAAGAATCGCTGTTCATCAAAATCTCTTAAAAAGAAGTACATGTCAACAAGCTAATTTTTTCAAATAAATTACGTTTTCCAGAGAAAAATGTGTTCCTTTTTTATGAAAAAGCTTTCATTTTAGCTTGCTTCTAATACACTGTTTCCAACTGATAAACTTCCTCTTTGTAGCAGAAATTCTTATTAGTCACTAAGTACATTATGCTTTATTTTAAGGTAGTGCCTGTCATCCTCCTTCTATAATTTCAGTTCTTAAGGTTAGCCACTTCTTCTTGTAGCATTGCTTTTTTCTGTATGCTGACAATGTTTCCCAACTTCACATCATCGAGAAATTTCTCCTATGAAGTAGAAGTTCATCACTTGGGAACAATGGAGAATGACAAAGACCTATGTGATAAATCAGTCACAGGTTAACCATGCCTAACAAATGTGATCCGGTGGTACATCAGTTGTAGTCTGCCCAGTAAGGAGATAGAAATACTTCTGCCATTGTATGCAAAGGTGGTGAGACTCCATTTATCACCTTCACTGCTTTGCAGTAAGCTGCTAAAAGACGTTAAGAGAGAGCAGAGCTCTACCATTAAAAGACGCACTACTGAGTCTTCTTTACAAAAAACACCAGGAGTATATGAAAGAGGGCCAGAAAAACCAAAGGTAACAGATACAAAGGGGAAGAAAGAAAGAAAGGATGTTTTTACTATTTGTGAAAAAATATATATAGGAAGGAAACAGATGTTATGAAAGAAAAAATCAGTGAAAAGGGAGAGATAAACAAAAAGACAACAGTAAGGTCTACGATGGTTTAGGATTGTATCTACTCTAACATTTTACCACAAGAAAGATATGTTTGAGAGTAGCAGAGAACACCAAAAAGCTGCCTTGGGAGAGAAACACCTGGGGTGAGCTGGGCCTACTAGGAAGGCTGCTGTCTGCACCTGAGGTGAGCAGTTTATAAGTAGAAAATGCCTTCTTACACTGGGAGTAGGGCACAGAGACATTTTTCATTTGCACCACCATTTATTTTTCCCCTCTGATTCAGTTGAACTTCAATATCTCAGAAAATCACTTAAGAAAATAAATACAGAAGTAGAAAGTTGAAGCAGCATGTCTTGGCTTTTTGTGAATCAAACCTTTGATTTTTTTAATTCATATAATACTTTTGTTTGGAAAATTCCTTACATTTTTTCTAAAAATGAGACAGGTTTAACTCCCAAATGTAGTGTTCAGCTCAATCCAAGATAAAACTTTCATTCTGAAAAAAAATATCTGCAAGTGTTTTTGGCACCAGTGGTGAAGCCATAATCTGCTGCTCATGCCATCTCAGATCCACGTGCTGTGTGGATAGCAATATGGCAGTGGGTGCTTGTGGGGCTGCATGTCTTCTCAGAAGCAATAGCATATTTAGCAAAGAGGTATGTCAGCAGCAGACAAGCCTTCTCCTTGGTGCCAGGAGCATGGTCCCTCTATATGAAAGTGCAGGACAGAATTCTTAATAAGCTACCCTCCCCATCTAGTCTCATTTTCCTTATTTATAACTTCTTCCCATCTCAGCACTATCTCAAGAGGCTTGGGTACTTCTCTTCCTGAGACATTTCCTTCACACCATCCAATTTGACAGTGCAATTTTCTATACTTCCCTCACAAATATCTTCTGAGCCTGAGAAACTGTGGATAAGTGAACCGAAAGACAAGGAAACAGCCTGGGCAGCATGGACAGAGGGGGCAAGAGGCTTCAAACTCTTTCCAGTGTTCCTCAGACAAATTTAAGGTTGAGGGGCTGTTGGGGGTTTTTGTGTGTTTTTTCTTGTGTTTTTCCCCTCCCTGATGTTCTCCTTTCCCTTGTGGTAGCAGATGCTTAATCTAGTGGACATGGAAATTACAAAGCTGTCAGGACACATTTAGGCAGGTTGAACAGGCTCTGAAATCCAAAGGGGTTACAAATACAGATGTCAGGTGCATCTAGGCAGAAAGAAACTTTCTGCCAAGTCCCTGTGCTCTCGCCTATCCCACTGCACACAGAGGGCCACCGCATCCCCCCACCCAGTACGGAGACACTTTTCTTCCTGGGGAGGAGGCAGCTACCGACGTGTTGCCCTCCCACCCCAGGAGTCCAGCTGGCAAGATGAGACCACATCCCATGGGGCTTCCCCATCCTGCCCCTGTCCCTGCTGGCGTTACCTTCACCCCAGGCCCTGGCTTATCAAGAGGGCAGCAAAATCAATTTTTTTTTTCAGCCCATGGATGAATGACACGGTCTATGCCAAAACCAGACTGTTCCTGCAAAGGGACTGAGCCTGGGGCAGAAGATAATGAGATGAGACAGAAAGCCACGGAAAAACATACTTGGTTTCTCTGGCTGGATGGAGTTAGGAGCAGTGGCTTACTGACCCTAGATTAGGTTGCTCCTTCTTACAACACAAACCCTTAGTCTTCCCTTTATGGCAACAGAAACAGTCAGATCAGATTTTCAGATCTCTGGACTTGCTAAAACAAACACGGGGGCCATAGGCAATAGCCATTATTGTCTGTGGCTGGAATCCACCTCGTGCCTCACTCTCTGCCCACATCACACATGAACAAAGACATTTTTCTGACTCTTCCTCTCCCCAGCCTCTTCTGTGGACTTCCCCAAGGGTCAGGTGCAGTACAGTCCTGACAACAAACGAAGAGATCTGTTCTCTTCTGGTCCCGCTCCCTGCCAAATAAGACAGTCTTGTTTCCACGGCAGGAGAAGGAAGACAGTCCGAGGACACCTGAGAGCTCCAGAGTTCTTTGCAGCATCCTGGTGCAGATTTTGCTAGGAAAGCACGGTTTCCAGTAGATCAATGAATTGCATCTGCCCTAGGCAGAGGGGGTCACAATAGAAAAGGTGTTGATGAAGTTGATGGGGGCAAGTGAATGCATGCCAAAATGGAAGGCAAAACCACAAATGAACAAGAGCCGCATGGAAGTGGACAGCCATGTGTGGAGTATGAACGAATACATAACAGAGAAATACAACATCTCCGTAGGAAAGGAGCTGGGAGTTACAGCAGATCACAAACTGAACATGAATCCACAGTGTCCTGCTGTTGTGCAGAAAGCAAACATCCTGCTGAGCTGTATAAACAAAAGGATAGTTTGCCAAGCCCATGAAATAATTCTTCCACTTCGCTCAGAGTTGTCAGTGAGCCAACGTCCAGAGCCGCAGTTATGTGTAACTACCTTAGGTGGCAAATTCTAACAGCGCTTTTAGAAAATCTCCAGGACCATAGACTTCGTTTAGATATGATAACCTTCACTGAATAGCAGCTTAGTAGCAGTAATTATGTTCTTAATGCCAACAGCCTCCCCTCTGATAATAAATATATTTTTGCATTATAACACTTTACATAAATGTTATGTATTTATTAGCCAAAAGGAAAGTTTAATACAAGGCATCTAACAAATTATGTTCCCTGTTCAAAAGCACCATAATCACATAACACACTATTTTCTCTTGGTTAAATCATATAAATGCTTTAAAAACTGGAGATACATGTTTCAAGCAATATATTAATTCTGTTTTTCCTACTCCATGTCTTTCCTGAAATGATGATGAATATTTTCTTCTTTTTCATGAGTTGTTTGACTAGTGCAAGCTTAAAGCTAGCACATCTCAGACATTGCATTTAAGTATATTTCCCTAGTTATCAGAAGACTGAACTCAATTACATTTCCTAAGCTCCAGAATTGCTGGGGGTGTTGGCCACCAAGTCATCCAGCCCACATTCATTAACATCACCTGTTCAACCCTAACTTGATCTCCTGAGCACGGTGAGTTCACAGTGCAGAGATCCTCACCAAAACCCTCCCTGAACGTCTGCACGCAGCACATGCTGCATGTGTGCTCTATGGTGAAAGCTGGTTTGAATCAGCTCCATCCCTTTTGACACAAAAAGTGTGATAATGATACTCACAGGAATCAGACACTTCATTTTTCAAGGTGGCAAGGTTCCCTATCACTTCTGAAGAGACTGGGCGCAACCTCCCACACTTCTGCAGTCTCAGAAAAAAACTATCCATTGTTTATCTTTGTTCCCTTCACATAAATATTAGGTCTCACAGGTTTGCCGTACTTGCAAGTGTACCAACAGTGTTGTTGCCTGGTTGGGCATGCAGACCAGCCCACGCTCTGTGTCTATGAGCCTGCGGGAGCCTGCTTTACCTATGCCATTGAGAACCACTTGGGTCTGCATTCCAGTTTTCCACTGCATTTTTGAGGGAGATTGTTGTTAACCCAAGTCAGTGCAGAGGATATCCATCTTCAACACCAGTTACAACTGATTTGTACCCATCATTTGAGGCACAGATGAGAAGTTAAATTTCTTCAAGGATAGACTGAAAAAATTGGCTTATTTATTGTAAAGAAGAGAGGATTGAGAGAAAACAGAACTCTCCATATGTATATAAAACTGCTGCAAAGAAAGGAATTCAGTTTTGTACATGTCCATTGTGGTTAGGGTGAGAAATAATGGGGAAAAACTGAAAGCTAGACAGCATCAGATTAAACACTAGGGAAATTGCTAGAAGTAAGGCTAGTAAAGCATTGCAATAGGTCTCCTCCTTCACTGCAATTCTTCACAGAATTATTCTGTTCTCCAAGAGCTTTGGAGAGGACTTTCCCACTCCTGTAACTTCACTGAAAGGCTAAGAAAATTCATAGTTAAAAGTCTTCCTTACCAACATACTGAAGTTGGAAGACATGGTTGTACTTGATTTGGAAGCCTCTCTCTCCTTTGTGAAAGCTAAGTTTGTCATTGATGTATTTTCTCTGGAAAATCACCTCCTAACCCATATCAGACAACACTGAGGGCCTTACAGTCATCTGTCCCTTTGAAAATTTCTTCCTTGGACAGATGATTATGAGGTTCTCAGCAGAACTAAGGTGCTTAACTTGCTCCAGTCTGAATGAATGTGGCCTTCAGGCCTGCAGTCTCATTTCATGTCAAGAGACATTTATCTCCCAAGTTCAAATTTCTAAAGGCATTCCAGTTTTCCAACACAGTTTTACACAATCCTAGCAACTGAGGCACCTAAGGCTTAATTACGAAACTAATTTAGACCTAAAGCCCTGAAACTACAAGGACTTCGAAAGAATATAAGACCTTTTAGGCCCAGATCCTCCAAGATGAGAGGTATTTAATCTCCAGTGATTTCACTGGAATGAGATGCTAAATGCCGATAATATTCTGTACCTAAGTGTCTTTCAAAAATAAGACTTCCTTTTTTAAATCACATATGTGCTTTGAAAAATGTGTCCACTGACCTTTATTTCAATGCTTTCCAAAAAACTTCCAAATCCATTTATTTTTATCAGTCAGCTCTGTTAAAAACCCTGGAGCTCGCAGTGGTCTGTGTAGTAACTCAGAACACAATACAAGATGTTTAGCGTGCTAGCTAGAGTTTTGGTTTTTTCTTAAGCTTTGTTCGTTTCTCCAGGTTTTATGGAATTTATCAGAATTTATGTTCTTCTACTAGTAAATAAACACGCTGCTGCCATGGCAGTAGATGGTCTATAAATCAGGGGAATAAATAAATAGAACAGGCCTGATTCACCAAGATGAAGTCAGCATATGAGCTCCTGGGTGTTTCCTCCTGTTTTAACATATCTTTTGGGAGCACCACTTGAAGCAGCTTAATTTGCATTACACAGTGAGTATAAAGAGTTGCAGCTTTTTTTTTTTTTTTTTCCTAATGTTCTGGTCTTCTCCTAGCTTTGGAGCACCATGTTGGGATTAATTGGAAGCACTAAAAGTTAGGGTGGCCTCTAAGCATTAGCGAGGACATTCTGCTGTCAATTGCTTCTCTAGTTTATGGAGTATTGGTCACCAGGAGCACAGGTGTAGGAGCAGAATATTAAAGGAACTCGTAAGTCTGCTGGTGCAGAATCACTTCCAGCACAGGGTGTCCAGTGGCATGTCCATGAATGATGATGTAAATTACCACCATCTCAATTTCAAAAAAGTTATGATGGTTTTTACCCATTGCATAACTATTTTCCTGTTCACTCCTCTGTGTTCTGTCAAATTGAGGCTTGTTGCTACCTCCCAGCAGCTACTTGTTGCCATCTGCACCCTTGAACCTGAGCGTCCCTTCCAAATCTGGGAAATCATCAGTGTGATTGTTCAGATACTCACGCTTGCACTAAAGCAGCTGTGAAGGTAAAAGCCCTTGTAGTGTTGTTGCTGATGTTTTTTGTTTGGTTGGGTTGGGGTTTTTTTAACAGCTCTGATTATTAACTCTTGTGGAGGGCACATCACATAACTTGAGTGTGGGAAGTGATTTACAGTTTCCATCTACTCATTACTGTCAAATGCTGACCTGCAAATTTTGCAGGCTTTCCCACAACCTCTGAAGAATTACTCCAGCAGGATATAAATACAGCCATTCTCTCTTCTGTCTGCGGTATTGGAGTAGCTTTTCAGCTTATCAGCAAGGAAAGCAGTGTACATGTTGGGGCACCGGGAGACCAGAGATCTCATATCTTCAAAATTATACACACTTACGTGAAAATTACCAGGACTACAATTTAGGGCCTGTTTCCTAGTTGTGCTTCATGTATATAATACAAGGGTTTAAACAGGATTTTGCTGAGCCTGAGCTGTCTCTTTGGTGTAGAGAAACTTTCTGCGCGATGCAGCTATTGCTGCTAGTAGTGATTTTGTCCTCTAGGTGTTGAGATTTATTTTATCCATACTGGCTCAGATAACATGTCAGATTCATCACGTGATGCTGTTGCGTCCTCACGGTGAGTCTTGAAATGATGTCGTGTTAAAGGGGGCAAGCGGAGCCTGATAAGCGGCGAAAGGAGAGCCCTCCCGTTGAGTCACAGGGTTCAGAGCAGACCCCCCTGCGTTCTAAACTCTCAGAGAGGAGTCCAGGTGCGGCTGGATCTGCTCCTAGTCCCAGACTTGGTCAACGGTTTACGGCTAAAGGGTTAAGCGTGCAGCCACTTACCAGATTCAGCTTGCCTGCCAGAGCCCTGCCAAGGACTCTCACTGAAACAGTTGCACGAAGCTGAAACAACGGGTAATTTATTCAAGTGACAGGTATCACAGATTGGGGATTGCCATGGGTAAATGCACTGTCTACAGAAGTTGAGCTCAAGGTAATGGTTTAGCGCTTTAGTTAATGTGTTCCCG